>ERZ791689.88-NODE-88-length-63824-cov-6.19903_pt1 | contig 63824 bp, 63 predicted proteins | sample MGYA00509957_ERZ791689 | MGnify/ENA primary metagenome ERZ791689 (study PRJEB30046, sample SAMN00715167) | human gut metagenome | study: EMG produced TPA metagenomics assembly of the A metagenome-wide association study of gut microbiota in type 2... | reverse complement strand
TTGCATAACAAAAGCGTAGCAGCTAAAAGCCACTACGCTTTCAAGTCTAACTTTTGGGGGTCACCACAGATTGTTTGCAAGCGTATTTTTTTTCATATAATATTTCCCTTTCCGTAATCAGCTCTTTTTTGCAGTGTTGTAAGTGGCTATTGCGTCTATGTTGTCGAGTATAAATTGCTGAGCGTTGCTGTTGTATAGCACCACCTTGTATGTGCCGTACATACCCAACCGCTCTTGAGTTAATATGCCGAGCTGAGTGCCCTTTTCAGTCGGGAACTTATGATTTTTCCCTTTTTCGTCAGTAATGTATTCGAGAAAACCTATCTCAATTAGCCAATTTGTAATGCTTGTAGTTTTTAAGCCTTTCATTTCATCGGCATCTATTAAAGCGTTAATGTTCTTTGTGATTTCCGTAACGGTAATCGGCTCGTTCGCAAAGGGATAGCCTGCTAATTGCTGAGCGGTAATTGAAAACGGCGCTTTACTGCTTTTCTTTTTAGGAGAATCGGTATTGCCCTCAATAACATTTCTCAAAACATCGGAGATGTAAAACAAGCATCTTGATATGTGTATATTATTTATGGTGTCGCTTTCGGGCACAATTTCATTTGTAACGGGATTGATTCCGTTTGCGAGTTTGTCTAAATATGATTTTGCTTTCAACAGCTTTTGATTATCGTTCAAGTTTATCACCTACAATGATATGTTTAATAAATTATACCATATTCCACAATAATAATGCAATTATTTCAGAAAAATTATGTTAAAAATTTGGGTAATATGTTATAATATAAGTGATTTTGCGGTAGGAGGGATGAGTATGGCATTCAGCGAGCTTATTAAGAATTTTTCAAAAATCCGAGAATATATGAGCCAATTCTTTGTGTACGGCTTTAAAAGCAGGAGTGAATACGACCAAAAGAGTGCAAGAAGTTACGATAACGAGAAACGAAGAATTGAAAGCTGGCTCGGAGATTATATGTGTTTTCGCCAAGGCACTGACGGGAAAAATGTTTTTATTGCACTTGACAGCAGAAACATTCCCGCAAATCCGCTCTATAAGGCATTTAAGGCAAAGAGTTTTACCGCAAACGATATAAATCTGCATTTTTTAATTCTTGATATTTTAACCGAAAATTCTGAACTTTCCGCAAGTGAAATTACCGACAGACTCTCAGCAGATTACTTCCCCCACTTTGAAAACGCCAAAGAACCCGATGTGTCTACCGTACGAAAAAAGCTGAGGGAGTACGAAAAGCTCGGTATTCTTACGGCTAAAAAGCAGGGCAATCAATTACTTTACAGCAAAAGCAATAGTGACATTGAGCTTGAGAGCTTCAAAGACGCCATTCAGTTTTACTCTGAAATTTCACCTATGGGCGTTGTCGGCTCATATTTGCTTGACAGATTTGAGAGTACAGACACGATATTTTATTTTAAGCACCACTATATTTTGCATATTCTCGAAAGCGAGGTATTGTATCTGATTTTGCAGGCGATAGGAGAGCAAAGGCAGATTACCGTTGAGAATTTTTCAACAAGAACCAAAAACAAAACCGAGCATACGGTAGTGCCTTTTAAAATTCGTGTTAGCGTTACGAGTGGGCGGAGATATCTGGTGTGCTATCATATCCGTTTCAAAAAGATGATGACTTTTCGACTTGATTCTATAAAAAGCGTTAAGTTAGGCGAGGTGTTCGATGATTATAATTACTTTAAAGAAAAATCAGTGCAGTTTTCCAATCATTTGTGGGGTGTATCCTCAAACGATAACCGAAGTACCGAGCATATTGAAATGGTAATATATGTTGCAAATAACGAAAAATACATAATTGACAGACTTTACAGAGAAAAACGCAGCGGTACTGTTGCAAGGCTTGACAGCAACCATTACAAATTTACCGCAGATGTTTACGATGTAATGGAGATGACGCCTTGGATACGCAGCTTTTACGGCAGAATTGTCAGTCTTGAAAGCTCAAACAAAGAATTAAAAAACAAAATTATTGATGATGTAAACGATATGGTAAGGCTATACGGAGGTGACGAAAATGCTCTTTAGCGAGATTTACGGCAGTTATTACAATGCAGTTTCAAAGCTGATAGCCTGCGCAGTTGACGGTGATTTAACCAAAGAGAAGATGTATGAAATTGTAGACAAATACGCTTTTGCCGAAAGCGGTGTAAGTATTCCGACTGCCATTAAGAGCGGCGAGTGGAATTTGATTACCGAGGATATGAAAACGCCAATCAAAAATAAACCGAGTATGCCTATTACCCTGCTTGAAAAAAGGTGGCTTAAATCCTTGCTTGATGATCCGAGAGTTAAGCTGTTTGATATAAACGCAAATGCGCTTATAGGTATTGAGCCGCTGTATAGCAGTGATATGTTCGATTATTACGATAGATTTGCTGACGGTGACGATTACGAAAATCCTGAGTATATCAAGATTTTCAGGCTTATTTTGACGGCAATTCGCAAAAAGCATAAGCTGCTTATCCGATTTACTTCTCATAAAGACTTTCAGTATTCGATTAAAGTAATTCCTCATAGACTTGAATATTCCGAAAAGGACGATAAATTCAGATTGATTTGTGTAAATTCGCACCACACCTACACTGTCAACCTGTCGAGGATAACATCCTGCAAGCTGCTTGAAAAATATAAGCCATTTGAGGATAAAAAAGAAAGATGTGCTACCGGTATACTTGTACTTGAACTTACAGATGAGAAAAACGCACTCGAAAGGGTAATGCACGAATTTTCTTATCTAAAAAAAGGAACCGAAAGGCTAAGCGATAATAAATACAGAATCAGTCTTGAATACGACAAGGACGATGAAACGGAAATTCTAATTCGTGTGCTTTCTTTTGGCACAAGGGTAAAGGTGATTTCGCCCCAAAGCCTAATAAATGAGCTGAAAAACAGAATAAACAAGCAAAAAAGTTGCGGACTATTTTAAGTTCGCAACTTTTTTTCCACGATTTTCTAAATTCCGTTTGATATAATAACAGCATAAAAGCTCACACAGCAATTACAGAGAAAATTTATATCACAACATTTAATATGTTATAAAATGAGCTTTGTTAAAGGTACAGTCAGCAATATTTTTTAGCTTTGTCAACTTAGTTTTGAATTATCGTACCTTGTATTTTATTTTAAGGAGGGGTTTTCATGTTGAAATACCTAAAAGCTGAAACTAATAAAACATTTACAGAAAACGGAGCAGTTGCCTTTAAGACAACAAATTCCGCCTGTCTTGATTTATTTTCAACAATAGGGGCTATGCGCAACAGCAGAGAAGACTCTGTTTTAAACAGTTTTTACTGCGCATACAGTGAAAACCCCGACTTAGCAATGAAAATACTTTTCTTTGCAAGAGATATTCGTGGAGGACTCGGCGAAAGAAAAGTATTCCGCTTTATTATTAATGACCTTGCAAAAAGGAGAAAAAGCTCGGTTTTAAAAAATCTGAAATATATCGCAGAGTATGGCAGATTTGACGACCTGCTTGTATTGCTTAATACAGATTGCGAGTGCGAGGCGGTTGAACTTATTAAAGCTCAGCTTGAAACCGATATAAAAAATATGAATAGCGGTAATCAGATTTCTCTGCTTGCAAAGTGGATGCCGTCGATTAATGCGAGCAGTAAATCTGCTGTTGCCAATGCCAAAAAATTGGCAAATGCTTTAGGCTATACAAAGGAGAAATACAGAAAAACGCTCAGTGCGTTGCGTGCACAACTAAAAATAGCAGAGAATAATCTGAGAACAGAGGACTTTACTTTTGATTACGAAAAATTGCCCTCAAAGGCGCTTTTTAAATACAGATTTGTATTTATGAGAAAAGACCGTGAGAGATACGAGGATTTTATAAATCGTGCAGAAAGCGGAGAGGGAAAGCTTAACGCAAGTACACTTATGCCGTATGAATTATTAGAGCCTTATATCGGCACTTTGTATAATTCTTTGGGAAGAAACGACTTGCCATTGAGTATTTCCGAAACTGAGCAGGCGGCACTCAATGCTACATGGAAATCATTGCCTGATTTTTGCAATGGCGAGAACGCACTTGCAGTAGTGGATACATCAGGCTCAATGTATTGTTATAATAATCCGAGTCCTGCCTCGGTAGCGTTGTCCCTTGGAATTTATTTTGCCGAACATAGCAAGGGAGTATTTAAAAATCATTTCATAGAATTTTCGAAAAATCCACAGCTTATTGAAATAAAAGGAAATACCTTTATAGAAAAGCTGAGATATATATTAAGGTTTTACACAGTTGCAAACACAGACATAGAAAAGGTGTTTGAACTGATACTTAATACAGCTGTAAAATACAATGTTCCACAAAGCGAGCTGCCGTCAAAGCTGTATATAATATCGGATATGGAATTTGATTACTGCGTAAATAACAGAGAAAAAACTAATTTTGAAAATGCAAAGCAAATGTTTGAAGAAAAAGGATATGCTTTGCCAAAGGTGGTTTTTTGGAATGTGGCGAGCAGAAACCTGCATCAGCCTGTTACCATGAACGAGCAGGGCGTTGCTTTGGTATCGGGGTGCAGTCCAAGACTCTTTTCAATGGTGACAAGCGATGACATTAATCCGTATAAGTATATGCTTGAAGTAATAGAGAGCGAGAGATATAAAAACATAGCAGCATAATTAGGTGATAATATGAAAGAAATAACGGGCAAATACAGCACAGCAAAAATATTTACAGATAACGCCGAGCAGGTGGCGCTCGACCAAATACAGCAGCTTTGCGACCAGCCTTTTGTAAAGGGATGTAAAATACGCATAATGCCCGATGTGCACACAGGAGCAGGCTGCGTAATCGGCTTTACGGCTGATTTAGGCGAAATGGTAATACCGAATATTGTCGGTGTTGACATAGGCTGCGGTATGCTTACCGTTGAGTTGGGAAAGGTTGACATTGACTTTGAAAAGCTCGATAATACAATAAGAGAATATGTGCCGAACGGCAAAAAAACGCACGAGGGCAGAATAGCAAGATTTGCAAAGTTGCAGGATCTAATTTGTTACAGAAGTCTTAAAGATACAAAGCGAATTGAGCGCAGCATAGGCACTCTTGGCGGCGGAAACCATTTTATAGAAATAGATGTTGACGATGAAAACAACAAGTACCTTGTAATTCATACGGGCAGCCGCAACCTCGGCAAGCAGGTGGCAGAGATTTATCAGAAAATGGCATATGATATTCAGCGTGGTATGGATAAGCTGTTTGAGGCGCAAAAGGAATTGATTGAGAGGTACAAGGCAGAGGGCAGAAAAAAGGAAATTCAAAGCGAAATTAAAAAGCTGAAAAAAGAATTTGAGCTTAAAGAAACCGATATTCCGTATGACCTTTGCTATCTGACGGGCGAGTACAGGGAGCAGTATCTTTTCGATATGAAAATCTGTCAGGAATTTGCTTGGCTCAACAGAGAGATGATAGCCGATATTATTCTTAAAAGAATGTTTGACAAGGAGCTTGCGGACTTTGAGCATTTTCAGACAGTTCACAATTATATTGACCACGAAAGCAATATAGTTCGCAAAGGCTCGGTGTCGGCTCAAAAGGGTGAAAAGCTGATTATTCCTATAAATATGCGTGACGGCAGCTTGATTTGCATAGGCAAGGGCAATGAGGATTGGAACTGTTCCGCACCGCATGGCGCAGGCAGAGTATTGAGCCGCTCAACCGCAAATGAAATCCTTTCACTTGATGAATTTAAAAGGGAAATGCAGGGCATTTACTCAACAAGTGTATCAGAGCGCACACTCGACGAATCGCCCATGGCGTACAAAACAAAGGATGAAATCGTAAAAAATATTTCACCCACCGCCGAGATTATTAATCAGATAAAACCGATATACAATTTTAAATCTTCAACATAGGAAAACGGTTGCCGTTAATTTGGCAACCGTTTTCTGTTATTTTTTCTTGATGCAATTCTTAAAGCATTTTTTATCAAACGCAGGGTTGAATGCGTAGAAATTCTTTTCATCGAGCTTGTCGGTCATAAGTCGCAGGTTTTCGCCAAATCTTTGGTAATGCACAATCTCTCGCTCACGCAAAAATCTGATTGGGTCTTTTACATCGTAGTCATCGCAAAATCGCAAAATATTATCATAAGTCGTCCTTGCTTTTTGTTCGGCTGCCATATTTTCGTGAAGGTCTGTTATTGTGTCGCCCTTAACCTGCATAGATGCGGCTGTGTAAGGCACACCTGCCGCCGCCTGCGGATATACTCCCGTTGTGTGGTCAACAAAATAATCCTCAAACCCCTGCTTTTTTATCTCATCTTCCGTCAGGTCTTTTGTAAGCTGATAAACAATAGCGCCAATCATTTCAAGGTGGTTCAGCTCTTCTGTGCCAATGTCAGTAAGCGTTGCTTTTAGCTCCGGCAGCGGCATAGTAAACCGCTGGCTCAAATACCTCAAAGACGCCCCCAGCTCCCCATCGGGTCCACCATACTGGCTTATTATAATTTTTGCGAGCTTTGCGTTTGTTTGTTTTATATTTACGGGGTATTGCAGCTTTTTTTCGTATACAAACATTACAAATCCTCCTCGTTATCCCAAGGCCATGGATTTTTTACCCACTGCCATTTATTTGCAGAGTTTGACTCCTTGCGCAAAGGGCCGTATTTTTCTTCGTATTCCTCAACAAGCGGCAACAGCTTTTCCTTACATTCCTTAATTTGCGATAGCACCTGCTGGTCATATGGGTGGGTGTCAAGAAAAATCTGTAAATCCAAAATTGCAAATTGATATGTCGATATTTTCTTTAAAAGAATTTCCCTCTCAGTCATTTTTACCACCGCCGCATTTCTTGCCATAGAATGGCTTGTTTAATTCAGGAAAGATAGTGCCCGAATCAAGCGCCTGAACAGGCGAGTAGGTCTTTGGATTGCTCTCCTGAAACGGCACGAATGCCATAGCAGGCGGTGTCTTTTCGGGAAACTTAGGTGTGGTGTATCTTGAAATCATTGTATTGATAATATCCATAATATTCTCCTTTCCGAGCTTGTTTACTCAGTAACATATTATGCAGTCATACAAAATCAGTACCAAATTTACCTGTCGCCTTGAATTATTGCCGAATTTTTGATAAAGTATATATGGATAGATAAAGAAAGGAAGATTTTATGAGTTGCGTTTATTTTGTCAGGCATGGCGAAACCGTATGGAATGTTGAGAATAAAATTTGCGGTGCTACGGATATTGATTTAACGGATAAGGGTCAGGAGCAGGCTGTGGAAACGGGCAAAAGAATATTGGCGGAAAATATTAAGGCAGATAAAATTCTTTACTCGCCGCTTGTGAGAGCCAAAAAGACGGCACTGCATATATCTGAAATTACAGGTATTCCTGTGTTTGAAGAACCAAGGCTTAAGGAACAGAATTTCGGCAGATTTGAGGGCACACCACGAGATGGCGAAGAATTCAGAGTTGCCAAAGGCGAGTTCATTTGTCGATACAGCGGCGGCGAATCTATGCTGCACCTCGCGCAGAGAATTTACAATTTACTTGACGATGTTAAGGCAAGCGGAGAAACTTGCATTTTAGTGGCGCACAACGGAATTGCAAGGGTGGTTAATTCTTATTTTAATGAAATGACCAATGACGAATACGCAAATTTCGGAGTGAAAAATTGCGCCGTTTTAAAATATGAGTTTGACTGATTATCGGGGGCAGCTTTATTTTGGAGAGGGTTAGGAAAAAGGAAATTGATTTTGGCAGGGATAAAATTCTCGGCATATTGCTAAGGCTTGCACCTCCTGTTATGCTCGCTCAGCTTATTCAGGCGCTTTATAATATAATCGACAGCTTTTTCATTGGCAATTACTCCGAAACGGGTTTGACGGCATTGTCAATTATTTATCCAATTCAGCTGTTGATGATTGCGCTTGCGGTTGGTACGGGTGTCGGCATAAACACGCTTATGGCGCATTTTCTCGGTGTTGACAATAAGCACAAAAGCGATGAAACCGCAGGTGTAGGCAACTTTCTTGCCTTTGCAATGTGGTTTATATTTGCACTCGTGTGTTGGTATATAATGCCGTTCTATGCGAGCATTTCAACCGATTCGCAGGAGATTATAGACGAAGTAATTGTGTATGGCAGAATAGTCTGCGTGTTCAGCTTTGGATTGTTTTTTGAGAGCATATGGACAAAGGTAATGCAGGCAACGGGCAATATGAAAATACCGATGATTGCTCAGATTGTGGGCGCTGTGGTGAATATTGCACTCGATCCTCTGCTTATATTCGGTATGGGATTTTTCCCTGAAATGGGCATTGCAGGCGCTGCCACTGCAACGGTGGTAGGGCAAATTGCGGCGGCATTAATCGTAATGAAAAACGGCTGTAAGCGTTCGCCAAAATTTTCAGCATATAAGGAATACATAAGACGAATTTATCATTTAGGCTTTCCGAATATTCTTATGCAGTCGGCATACACATTGTATATATTCGGCTTAAACCTTATATTAAAGGGATTTTCAGACCAAGCGGTTACGGCACTCGGACTTTACTACAAGTGGCAGACGATATTTTTTATACCGCTCGGAGCAATGCAGACCTGCATTGTGCCTGTTATCAGCTTTAATTACAGTGCAGGAAATAGAGAAAGGTGCGGCAAAACTCTGAAAGATGCCGTCTTGCTCGGAATGGCGCTAATGCTAATCGGTGTGTTGTGCTTTGAAATAATGCCTGCCTCTCTTATGGGCACATTTTCAAAGGACAGCGAAGTAATACGAATCGGCGCATATGCACTCAGAGTTATTGCCTTTTCATTTGTGCCTATGGTGACCTCGCTGATTTTTCTCATTTTTCCTGTGTTCTTTCAGGCTATCGGCTCGGCGTTTAAAAGTTCGGCTCTTACTGTGCTGAGGACTGTTGTGCTGTTTGTGCCGCTCGGTTGGGTGCTTGCTCATTTCGGACTTGATGCCTTTTGGTTCACTTTTCCTATAACCGAGGTTATCACTACAACCGTTGGATTTATTATGTATAAAAAGAGCGGATTTGGCAAAAGACTCGTGCGGCGAGAGCAGTAAATTTCTTACAAATTACACAAATTGTAATTTTGTTGTTATTGACAAATTTCACATTATGTGGTATCATTAAGACAAATATAATCTTACAAGGAGTATGATTTTCTATGAAAAGAATTAAGACTATTGAAACTCGTGACCTTAAGAAAAGCGTAAAGACAGGCGGTTGCGGCGAATGTCAGACATCTTGTCAGTCAGCTTGCAAAACATCTTGCGGCGTTGCTAATCAGCAGTGCGAGAAGTGCCTCAGCGAGAAATAATTTAGCTGTGCAGTTTTGCATTAAAAAGGATTTTCAGCCGTTTCGCCTTTTGGAGAACGGCTTTCCTTTTGTCTATATATCAGTTTTGGAGAAAATATATGATACACCAGTATAAGTTAAACGGATATAATATTGTGCTCGATGTTTTCAGCGGCAGCGTTCATTGCGTTGATGACCTTGCGTATGATGTTATTGAAATGTACGAAAATTCCGATAAAGAAAATATAATCAAGGCTATGCTTGAAAAGTACAAGGATAACCCTGAGATTACAGCGGATGAAATTTCTGATTGCTATGATGATGTAACAGAATTAAAGGACAGCGGAAAGCTATTTACAACCGATAAATACGCAGACCTTGCCTTTGATTTTAAAAAGAGAAATACGGTTATAAAGGCATTGTGCCTGCATATTGCCCATACCTGTAACCTCAACTGCGAATATTGCTTTGCAAGTCAGGGCAAATACCATGGTGACAGAGCCTTAATGAGCTTTGAAGTGGGTAAGAGAGCCATTGATTTTCTTATTGAAAATTCAGGCAGCAGAGTGAACCTTGAGGTTGACTTTTTCGGCGGCGAACCGCTTATGAATTTTGATGTAGTAAAGCAGATTGTCGCTTACGCAAGAAGTATTGAAAAGGAAAAGAACAAGAATTTCCGTTTTACTCTCACAACAAACGGTATGCTTGTTGATGATGATGTAATTGAATTTGCAAATAAAGAATGTCATAATGTTGTACTTAGCCTTGACGGCAGAAAAGAGGTGCACGATCACCTCAGAAAGACTGTAAACGGCAAGGGCAGCTACGATATTATCGTACCTAAGTTCCAGGAATTTGTTAAAAGGCGTGGCAATAAGGGCTATTATGTGCGTGGCACTTATACCCACAACAATACAGACTTTACAAACGATATTTTCCATATGGCAGACCTCGGCTTTACCGAGCTTTCTATGGAGCCTGTTGTTTGCTCGCCGGATGATCCGTATGCGCTTACATATGATGATTTACCTGTTCTTTTTGAGCAGTACGAAATTCTTGCAAAGGAAATGCTCAAGAGGGAAAAAGAGGGCAGACCGCTCACTTTCTATCACTATATGATTGACCTTACAGGCGGCCCGTGCATTTATAAGAGAATTTCAGGCTGTGGCTCGGGAACTGAGTATATGGCAGTTACACCGTGGGGTGAGTTATATCCTTGTCATCAGTTTGTAGGTGACCCTAAGTACAGTCTTGGCAATATTTACGAGGGTGTTACAAACACCGAGGTGCAGGACGAGTTTAAACTCTGCAACGCTTACGCAAGACCGAATTGTAAGGATTGCTGGGCAAAGCTGTATTGCAGTGGCGGTTGTGCCGCAAATGCTTACCATGCGACAGGCTCAATTACAGGCATATATGAGTATGGCTGTGAGCTTTTCAAAAAGCGTATGGAATGTGCAATTATGATGAAAGTTGCCGAGGCAGAGCTTTAATAGAATTTTAGCGGTATGGGATTTCTCATACCGCTTTTTATGGTGATTTTATAAATGAACAGGATAATTGATTTTTTAAAGAAAGAAATTGTACTCAGCGTTTCGTTCGTGCTTGCGCTGATTTCAATGTTCTTTGTGCCGCCGAGTGAAAAATATTTTGATTACATAGATTTTCGCACACTCGGACTTTTGTTTTCGCTTATGACAATAATGGCAGGTCTAAACAAAATGGGAATTTTCCGACTGCTTGCGAAAAATTTGCTGAATAAGGCAAAAACAATGCGTGGTGTTACACTTTTGCTTGTTTTATTGTGCTTTTTCAGCTCAATGTTAATTACAAATGATGTCGCATTGATAACATTTGTGCCTTTTTCGGTTGTGCTTTTAAAACTTGCGAATAAGCAAAACAGAATGATATTTGTGGTAACGCTTGAAACAATAGCGGCAAACCTCGGCAGTATGCTCACACCGATTGGCAATCCGCAGAATCTATATTTGTTTTCGGCATACAATATGAGTATTTCAGATTTCTTTTATACGATTGCTCCGTACGCAATGATTTCATTAGGCTTGCTTGTAATTTTTTCGCTGTTTTCTGATAAATCGGAACTTGCAAATTTAGGCGACAGGGAAGAAGTTATCTTTGACAAAAGGCTTTTGACAATGTATGCCGTTCTTTTTGCAATAGCACTGCTAAGCGTATTCAGAGTGCTGAACTACATTGTATTGCTTGCGGTTGTAATAGTATTTGTGCTTATATTTGACAGAAAGGTGCTTTTAAAGGTGGATTACAGCCTCCTGTTTACCTTTGTGTTCCTTTTTATATTCATAGGAAATCTCGGAAATATAGCGCAGATAAACAGCTGGCTTTCTGAGATAGTAGGCGGGAACGAGGTAGTAGTAGGGGTACTTGCAAGTCAGGTGTTCTCAAATGTTCCTGCCGCAATTTTGCTTTCAGGCTTTACATGCAATGCCGCCGCTTTAATGATAGGCGTAAATATAGGCGGACTCGGCACATTGATTGCATCTATGGCGAGTTTAATTTCGTTTAAATTTATTCAAAAGGAAAGCGTAAGCATTGCAAAATACCTTGGTGTGTTTACATTGCTTAATGTGGTATTTTTAGCAGCAAATCTCGCTTTGTGGGTTGTTGTTAAATAATGCAAGCACCGACAAAACATAAAATTTAGGTCAACCCTTTTTAAAGGGTTGCAGGTTTGGGCATTGCCCATAAAATGATAAAAACGAACTTATTTTAAATAAAAATAAAAACTTTAAATTATTTCATAGAATAACTAAACTTTAGATTTTTCAAAACTTTAGGAGTAAATAAAAGTTAAGACTAATGAGTGGCAGAGAACAAGAAAGTTACACTTGAGTTTCAGTAGAGAAAATATACTTTAAAGGACGCAATAGTTTTCAGTTGTGGCTAATTTGCCCTTTAAAAGTGGCAAATTAGTAGTTTTAGTAGCGTAGCTTTTCTCCTTTGTTGCTTTCGCTTTTAAAGGCTTTCGCTATTATTTTTCAGCCACCAAACGGCAAGCCGTTTGGCTATCGTTAGATTGCGTAAAGAGAAAGCATTTGTTGGCGTTGCCCACACCCACAACCTTTTAAAAGGTTGACCAAACTTTTAACTTCGGGCGGAAAGCTTGAAATTTAACTTACTTTGTTTCCCGACCGATAATCCGTTAAACCATAATTTACCCCAACCTTTTTATAAAGAACCAATTTTTCCTTAGTTAGTTGGCTGACTTTTAATTTAATATTCCTGCCTTATCGCAGCAAAACCCCCCACTCCGATTACTCAGAGTGGGGGGTTTATTAAGCATTAGCTGCTTTTGCTTGTTTTTCTTTTTCAGCCTGTGCTTTTTTTAGTTTTGTTCTCTTAATAACTTTAAGACGGCTGAATTCTTCTCTTTCTTTTTCATCAAGTGCGTCAGAAATAAACTTTACGGTTTCCTCAAACTTTGGAATCATAATGTTTTTAAGAGCGTTGGCTCTTTTCTGAGTTTTCTTGATTGATACTGCAAGTCGGTAAACACTGTTTTCTATCTCGGCAAGCTCGGCGGTAAGATACTTAACCTCTGTAAACTTCTCGTAGGTCTTATCTATACCGGAGTTTGTAAGTCGCAGTCCGTAGTGCAGGTAGGTCTGAGGTTTTTTCTCATCTATGGTGAGAATAGGAATTTCTACACCCATTACACTTCTTGAATCAAGTTTTAATGAGTCTTCCTCAGGAATCGTGTTTGAAAGGTCATCGCAAAAGCCGTTTGTTACATTGGCAGTCTGAAGTGCTATGTAAGCCTCTTCATATGCGTTGTCAATCTTTTCCTGAATTGCATTGGCGTGGTCAATAAGCGTCATCATCTCTCTTATGAGAATGTTACGCTTACGGTCAAGCAGTTCATAGCCGTTTTTGGCAAGAGCAAGCGACTTTTTGGTGTTCATCAGATTACCTTTTGTAGGTACAGCCTGTACAGCCATAAATGCTCAGCACTCCTTTCTGACGGTTTATTTCTCAACATAATATTTGTCAAGAATCTGATCGTCAACACGGTCAAGTTCAGATCTTGGCAGAGTAGAAAGCAACTCCCAACCAAGGTCAAGGCTCTGTTCGATACTTCTGTTTTCATTAAATCCCTGATTAACAAACTTTGATTCAAACAGTCTGCCGAATTCAATATATTTCTTGTCGATAGGGGAGAGTTCTTCCTCACCGATAACAGATGCAAGTGAACGAGCGTCAATTACCTTTGCATATGACGCAAAGAGCTGGTTTGCAAGCGCCTGATGGTCGCCTCTTGTGTAGCCTTCACCGATACCGTCCTTCATAAGTCGAGAAAGTGACGGCAATACGCTTACAGGTGGGTAAAGTCCTTGTCCCTGTAATGAACGGTCAAGTACAATCTGACCCTCTGTAATGTAACCGGTAAGGTCAGGAATTGGGTGAGTAATATCATCATTAGGCATTGTAAGAATAGGAATCTGAGTAACAGAACCGTTCTTGCCCTTAATCATACCTGCACGCTCATAAAGTGAAGCAAGGTCTGAGTAAAGATAACCAGGATAACCTTTTCTTGCAGGAATTTCACCCTTTGATGATGAGAACTCACGAAGTGCCTCGGCGTATGATGTCATATCTGTCATAATAACAAGAACGTGCATTTCAAGCTCAAAGGCAAGGTACTCGGCAATAGTAAGAGCACATCTTGGTGTAAGTGTTCTCTCAATGATTGGGTCGTTAGAAAGGTTTAAGAGCATTACAACTCTTGAAAGTACGCCGCTTTCCTCAAAGCTCTTTCTGAAGTATTCGGCAACATCTTTCTGAACACCCATTGCGGCGAATACAACGCAGAAGTTGTTTGCGTTTGCACCGCTGATTTTTGCCTGACGAACAATCTGTACAGCAAGGTCGTTGTGCTTCATACCTGTACCTGAAAAGATAGGAAGTTTCTGACCTCTGATAAGTGTCATAAGTGTATCAATGGTAGAAATACCTGTGTTGATGTAGTTCTTAGGATAAATTCTTGAAACAGGGTTGATAGGTGTGCCGTTAATGTTGGCACGCTTTACAGGGAAAATATCTCCGAGTCCGTCAATAGGTCTGCCTGCACCGTCAAGTACACGACCGATGATTTCAGGAGAAAGAGGCATTTCCATTGGGTGACCTGTAAGTCTTGTCCTTGTATTTGTAAGGCTGATTCTTCTTGTACCCTCAAATACCTGAACAACAATCTTTTCGCCCTCAATCTGTACGACACGGCCCTGTCTTACTGTGCCGTTTTCAAGGCGGATATCAACAATTTCCTCGTTGGAAACGCCTTTTACTCCGTCAAGAACTATGAGTGAGCCGTTAATTTCTTTAACGCCGACATAATCTATAATCATTGTGCGTTTCCTCCTTACATAATTGAGTCAAGCTTTTCATCAATTTCCTTGATATATTCATCAAAGAGCTCAGGCTTACTGTTAGGAATATCGTATTTCATCTTTGTGAGCTTATCAAACAAACCAAGCTCAATTACCTTTGAAATAGGGATTTCCTTTGCAACAACCTTCTTAGCCTTGTCATAAAGGTGAAGAATTGTTTTCATCATAAGTTTCTGCTTTTCAAGCGGAACATATGTATCGTCAGCGTGGAAAGCGTTCTGCTGTAAGAAACCTACACGAACAACTCTTGCTGCCTCAATTACGAGCTTTTGGTCATCAGGAAGTACATCCGAACCAATGAGCTTTACGATTTCCATAAGCGAGCTTTCTTCCTGAAGAAGTGCACTGATTCTGTTACGATACTCAATAAAGTCTTTACCGAGGTTTTCCTCAAACCAAGGGTCAAGGTCATTGAAATATTCGCTGTAACTGTTCATCCAGTTAATAGCAGGATAATGTCTTGAATAAGCAAGCGACTTATCAAGTGCCCAGAAACAACGGGTAAATCTTTTTGTGTTCTGTGTAACAGGTTCGGAGAAGTCTGAACCCTGCGGAGAAACCGCACCGATAAGTGTTACAGAACCCTCTCCGCCTGAGAGAACTTCTGCACGACCGCCACGCTCATAGAACTCGGCAAGTCTTGACGGCAAGTAAGCAGGGAAGCCTTCCTCGGCAGGCATTTCCTCAAGTCGGCCTGAAATCTCACGAAGAGCCTCGGCCCAACGAGAAGTTGAGTCAGCCATCATAGCTACATGGTAGCCCATATCTCTGTAATACTCGCCAAGTGTAATGCCTGTGTAAATAGACGCCTCACGAGCGGCAACAGGCATATTTGATGTGTTGGCAATAAGTACGGTTCTGTCTGTCATAGGACGCTGTGACTTAGGGTCAATAAGCTCAGAAAATTCTTCAAGAACCTGGCTCATTTCGTTACCACGCTCACCGCAGCCTACATAAATAATAATATCGGCATCGCACCATTTTGCGAGCTGGTGCTGTGTCATAGTTTTACCTGTACCGAAACCGCCAGGAATTGCGGCTGTACCGCCTTTAGCAATAGGGAAGAGAGAGTCGATAACTCGCTGACCTGTAATAAGCGGAATAGATGACGCAAGTCTGTCCTTTACAGGACGAGCAGTTCTGATAGGCCATTTCTGGCAAAGTGTAAGGTTGTGCTCAACACCGTTATCATCTTTAATAACAACAATTGTGTCAAAAAGTTTGTATTGACCGTCAGGCATAACCTTAGTTACAACGCCTGAAAGCTCAGGGTGAACCATAAGTCTGTGTTCAATGATTGGTGTTTCGGGGAGTGTAGCATAAATCTGACCGCCCTCAAGTCTGTCGCCGACTTTAACTTTGATTGTAACATTCCAGAGCTTTTTGTCATCAAGAGAAGATACCGATGCACCTCTGTCGATGAAAGCGCCTGCCTGTTCCTCAATAGCCTTAAGAGGACGCTCAATTCCGTCAAAAATATTATCAATAATTCCCGGTCCGAGAAGTACATTCATAGGTGCGCCTGTACCTGTAACGATATCTCCCGGCTTAAGACCGGTTGTTTCTTCATATACCTGAATTGTGGTAAAATCAGAAGTTATACCGATTACCTCGCCAACAAGGTTTTGGTCACCTACATGTACCATTTCCATCATTTCAAAGCAATCAGCATCTTTTACGGTAACAACAGGTCCGTTAATTCCATAAATAACATTATTTTCCATTTGTATTACCATCTTCTTTCGGATAAAATCAAGAAGGTCAATTAGTTAAGAACGCTCAGACCTGAGTTCTCAATAAACCATTCTCTCTGTGCAGAGAGCTTTGTGTCGAGTGTTTCATCGGCAACAATTCTCATTGACTTACAGTAGCCTTTAAGTCCGCCTATTTTAATGGAATTGTCTGTAACAAGCTCAGCCATTCCATGAAATACAGATAGGATTTCTGTTGAATATTTCATATCCTTTTCGTTGATATACACAACGCAACGGTTATCTTCAAAAAGCTCTGCAATCTGTCTTGCACTATCAACAAGTTTTAATTTATATTCTTTTGTTTCAGTGTATTTATTTAGCTTTTGTGCAGCCATTTCAAATACTTCGTCAGTCATTTTTGCTCTTTCTCTAAAGAGTTTTTTCTGACTTTCCTGAACAAGTCTTGCAAGTTTGCTTGTTTCTACATACTTTTTAGCCTCAAGCTGCTGCTGTATGTATTTTTCACTGTCACGCTTGCCGTTTTCTTCGGCTTTCTTGAGCTTTTCTTCCTTTAAAAGCTCAACTTCAGTATTGGCAATAGACTTTTGTTCTTCGGTATATCTTTGTATAGCTTGCAAAAAGTTATCAGTTTTTGTGGTATTTTCCATATTAATAACCTCTCAGCTCATTCAGAGTTTTACGCCGATAGCGTCCTGAACATATTTTGTGATACTGTCTTTGGTGCGTCCGTTGCCATGACGGTCAGGGATTTCTACAATCAAAGGCTTTTTACGGTTGAGCTTTAGGTCATAGATAAGGTCAGGGCAGAGAGAAACAAGAGTTTCTGTCATAAGAATAACAGCCACATCTTCTCTCTCCATAGCCTTAGTAAGCTCTCGTGTAACTTCTTCCTCTGTATGAACCACAACGCCGTCAATACCTGCAAAACGCATACCCATTTTAGTATCAACATTATCGCTTATAAGAAAAAATTTCATTTTTCGTCATATCCTTTATTTCTTCAATTAGCTGAAGAGAATCAAGATTGAGATAAGCATACCGTAAAGGGCAACACCTTCACCAAGAGCAACGAAGATAATTGCTTTACCAAATGCCTTTGGATCTTCGCTTGTTGCGCCGATAGCTGCAGGAGCTGCGTTACCTACGGCAATACCACCACCGATACATGAAAGACCAACTGCGATAGCTGCGCCGATATATGCAAAGCTCTTAGATGACTGCTGAGCAACCTGTACTGCCTCTGAAACTGTATTTGCATCTGCTGCGCCTGCTACGATTGGGCAGAGAAGGCAAATTGCAAATACTGCTGCGAATGAAGCAATCTGCATTAAAACTGTTTTCTTTCTGTTGTGACCTTTTTCATAAGCCTTTACAGCTACGATTACTGATGCTACAAGAAATACAACAGGGAGTGCCAACATAACTAAATTTAAGATGCTCATAATGATTTACCTCCAAAAAATAAATAAACAATAAAATATATAATTAAATTTTATCTGAAATAAAATTTAACCGTTTTGTGTAAGTTTTAGCTTGACAGGCTCGTATGGTCTGCCTTCGCCGGAATAGAAACGGCTGAAAAGCTCGTAATATTCAAGTCTTAATACCTGAATTGCAACAAGGAGAGCCTCAAGTACCATTACTATAACATTACCTACTACAACGATTGGCCAGTAGGCAATAGGGCCTGCGGTTTCTGCAAGAACAAATACAACCATCATCATACCTGCGTGCACAAGAACGAATGCGCCTACACGCAAAAAGCTCATTGTATTTGTTACATAGCTTAAAAGAACTTCTATTGATTCAAAAATATTTTCAACAATGTAGTCCTTCCAGCTTTCGGGTTTCCAGTCAGGTTCTCTGTTTACCAATCCGCCAAGCGGTTCGGCAAAGAAAATTAAGATAAACGGAATTACAATCAGGCAAATAATGTAAGGAGCGCTGAATACAGGGAGTCCAAACAAAAGCTGACCTGCAATGCCGAATACTATTGCACTGTAAAAAATTATACCTGCTACACCGCTCGTGCTGAACAATGCTCTGCCGTAGTCCTTTTGACGAATTGATGTGTAAACATTAAGACACATTGCAATAATCAAGAGGAACACACCGATTCCGATAGCCACAAGAATAATCTTGGTTGCCATTTCGGAGCTCATAACCTCAATCGGCTTTTCTTCAAGACCGAAGAGAGCCTTATACATTGGGTCGAGCAAATGCTCAAATCCGAACACACTGCCGAACACAAGTCCGAAGAATGCAGATGAAATACCGCATGGTGCAAGTATTTTACCGATTGCCATCTTTTTGATTTTATACATTAATATACCTACAACAGTAAGGCAGATACCCTGACCTACATCGGCAAACATAATACCGAATATAATAATGTAAGTAATCGCTACAAAAAGTGACGGGTCAATTTCGTTGTATTTTGGCACGCCGTACATTGAGGTGTAGAACTCAAACGGTCGTGCAAGGAAACAGTTTTTAAGTTTTACAGGCGGAGATTTTTTAATCTCGTTCTTTGCGTCTGAAAATTCAACTGTAACACTTCTATGCTTGCAAAGTCGCTTTTTAAGCGGTTTTGCAAATTCGGTCGGCACCCAGCCTACAATGATAAAGCTCTTGTTGTACTGCAAAGCCTTTGTTCTGATGGTTGAGTACATTGAAAGCTCCTCAAGCTTTGACAAATATTTTAAAATTCTTTCTCTGTTCATTGAAAGATAATCGTCAATACGCTTTTCGGTATCCTTGTAAACATCCTCAAGGTGGGGAATAAGTGCCGTAAGTTTTTTCATATGCAGAGTTGGCGTTGAATTAACACCGATTATGTCACATCTCTCAAAGAAAAGACTTGAAAAAACTCTGTCAATTTCTTCTGTCTTATCAGCCGGAGCAAGATAAACGCCCCAATAATAAGCTTTATCTTCTGTACACACCGAAAAATCAATATAAGGGTCGTCCTTATAGTTTTCGAGTTTTACATAGCTGTCTTTAGGAAGTCTGCCGAATCTTGCATTTACATATTTAAGCTCAAGCAGCTTTTCTATTTCAATGTCAAGTCCGACAAAGTGCTTGGTTTCGTCAAGGTTTTGCTTAGCCTCAAGCAACTGCTCGGCGGCAAAATCTCTGTCTTCGACAAGCTCGTTTAGTTCATCGCAAATCTTATTGCAAAACAATTTAATATCCTGATAGGTAGGGTTGAAATTGCTTACATCGACAAGCGGAAACTGTCTTTTTGTAAGTCCTAACGACGCCTTGAGGTTAGTGAGATGTTCGGCATAGATATTTTTTGTCTGAAGATGCGAAAAGCCTTGGGTGTTGTTGTAAAAAACAGACACTTCATCGGGGTGAAATACACCCGACTCACCCAATACGGTAATTACATCGTCAATCTCATCCATAAAGCCGATTATATTAACAGCTTGCATGGTTGATACAGCCAAATAAAATCACCTCTTTGTTAGTGGTACTGCTTACTTATACAATAAGCAGGGACTGTATTTTTTTAGAATCAAGTTTGTATCGTGTACCTTCAATCAAGGTTATGATATTCATAAGCTCGGTTTCGGCAACGAACATATATGAAATCATTACAACAGAAGGGTTGTTTGAGAAATACATATTCTTTCTTGCAAGCTTGTATTTAACTCTCGGGCTGATGTCACTTGCGTAAACATAACCGATTTGCTCAATCATCTTGCCTGTATGGGTTTCCTGCATTACGGAGAAAACTTCTCCCGAGGATTCCGCACTGCACATTCTGTCAATGATTTTTTCGCTGATACCTGAGAAAGGGTAGAGCAGATTACTTTTTATTTGCTCAGGTGAAAGGTTATAGTATTTTTTAAGTCTTAACACACGAGAGAAGTTGTTGTAATCATTAATTACTGTAAAAAGCTCCATAAGCTCTCTTCTTTCAGTGCCTTTGGTCTTGCTTTTTATAACCTTTTTAAGATTTGAGAAAACAAAAGTATAAAGGTCGTTCTCAATATCCGAAATCGGCAAAAGATTATTTTCATCAGGCTGATACTTGGTGAAAATCTGCGCATACTTTGTGTTGCTTAAAACAGAGAGAAACTCATCATAGTTTCTTGCAAGCGCAAGTTTTTGCAGGTCAATCTCTGTGTGCTTTGAAAAATATGTCGGATACTGATAAATGAATTTTTCAGTTGATGAAGTATTCAGCAAAGTGAGAAAGCGCATTATCTGCTCAATCTCGGTTCTGCTTATAACATATGCTGAAAAGCCGGTGCTCATTTGTGAATCGTATCTGCAAAGCGAGTCAAACTCATAGAAAAGATGCTGCCTTAAAAGCACCTCAAGTCTGCCACGGTGAACATCACGCTCATTTACATCACGCAATGCCTCCGCATAGTGAGTATAAGACTTCAGGTAAGACATAACCTCTGCCACACTGTTTGAGTTAAGCAGGTTGTTGTAGTCCTTTTCGGTGAGCCTTTTGCCAAACTTTGCTCTTGCCTTTGTAAGCACCGCAAACGAAGTGGAAGACACAGCTTTCGCACCTCCTTTAAAATAATATGCTTAATAAATGGATAGTTATCCGATTGTACGCTTAGCAATTTCATCTGACCATTTGTCAGCATTTGCCTCGAAATCAGACTTAAGTTTAATTAAAACAGATTTATGTTTCTGACGGGTATCCTGCCACTGATGACGGATATCTTTGTCAATGTAAGCACTCTGTCGCTCAATGGTTTCTTCAGCCTTTGACATATAGGAATCATAGATTACCTTTGCCTGAGCGTCGATTTCCTTAGCAAGAGCTTCTTTGTTTTTCTGATTTTCTTCATCGAAGGCTTTTGCCTCGGCGTCTGCCTCAACAATCTGTTTAATCATATCCTTCAAAAAATCACCCCCTGAGTTTAGTTCTTGAGAGCCTGAAGCGGTGCAGGAATTCTTCCTCCTCTGTTGATAAATTCGGCAGGCGAGCCTTTTCTGAGCGGCATTACAGGGCCATAGCCGAGAAGTCCGCCAAAGTTAAGAGTTTCGCCGGCTTTCTTACCAATAGCAGGAATAAGTCTGACAGCGGTTGTCTTAGTGTTTACCATACCGATAGCGGCCTCATCTGCAATAATAGCAGAGATAACCTCGGCACTTGTGTCACCCGGTACAATAATCATATCAAGGCCAACTGAGCAAACGGCTGTCATAGCCTCAAGCTTAGTTATGTCAAGATATCCGTTTTCAGCCGCATAAATCATACCTGCATCCTCAGACACCGGAATAAAAGCACCGCTGAGTCCGCCAACATGTGACGAGGCCATTACGCCGCCTTTTTTAACAGCATCGTTGAGGAGAGCAAGAGCGGCAGTTGTGCCGTGACATCCGCATACTTCAAGTCCCATTTCTTCAAGAATATGTGCAACACTATCGCCGACAGCCGGTGTAGGTGCAAGTGAAAGGTCAACAATACCAAAAGGTACGCAAAGTCTTTTGCTTGCCTCTTTAGCAACAAGCTGACCCATTCTTGTAATTTTAAATGCGGTTTTCTTAACCATATCGGCGATTTCGGCAATGTTTTTGCCTTCGCCGCCCTTTGCAAGAGCAGCTCTTACTACGCCGGGGCCTGAAACACCGACATTAATAACTGTGTCAGCCTCGCCGACACCGTGGAAAGCTCCTGCCATAAACGGGTTATCCTCAGGAGCGTTGCAGAATACTACAAGCTTTGCAGCACCGATACAATCACGGTCTGCGGTAGCCTGTGCAGCCTCTACCACTGTTTTACCCATCATTTTTACTGCGTCCATATTGATACCGGCTTTTGTTGAACCGATATTAACCGAAGAGCATACAAAATCGGTTGTGGCAAGTGCCTCCGGAATACTCTCGATAAGCGCATAGTCACCGCTTGCAAAACCTTTTTGAACAAGTGCGGAGTAACCGCCGATGAAGTTTACGCCGAGTTCCTTAGCAGCCTTGTCGAGTGCGTGAGCAAATTTTACAACCTTTTTGCTCTGACACGGTGCAGCCACCATTGCGATAGGTGTAACAGAAATTCTTTTATTTATAATAGGAATACCGTACTCCCTCTGGATATCCTCGCCTGTTTTTACGAGGTCCTTAGCAGAACGGCAGATTTTGTCATAAACCTTAGTGCAGGCTTTATCAATATCATCATCAATACAGTCTAAAAGTGAAATGCCCATTGTAATTGTTCTTACATCGAGATTTTCGTTATCAATCATATTGATAGTTTCAAGTATATCTTTTGTTTCGAGCATAGGTGTTTATCCTTTCAATCCATATTTAAGGGCAAATTAAATTCTGTGCATACTGTTGAATATATCTTCGTGCATTACATGAATCTTAGTAGCAGTAGCCTCTCCGACTGCGTCAAGGTCAGTTCTGAGCTTTTCAAAATCAATCTTTTCCTCGTTGAATTCAATAAGCATAACCATTGCAAACATATCCTGAAGAACGCTCTGTGTTACCTCAACGATATTTGCGCCGTCGGCAGCGCAGGTAGCTGATACCTTTGCAAGTATTCCGACTGTGTCCTTACCGATTACTGTAATAATAGCTTTCATAAGTTACCTCCGTGTTTTGCAAGAAACGAATTTTATTCTTGCAAAAGTATTGTATGATTGTTTTATATCACTACCCTATTATATAACTAAAACCCGATAAAGTAAAGCCTTATATTGCATAAATTTGGCGAATATGGTATTATTTATTACGGAGGGCTGATAGCTATGATTTTATGTGATGTTCACACCCATTCAAACAATTCATTTGACGCAGAAAGCTCGGTTGAAGAAATGTGTAATTCTGCCGTAAATAAGGGATTTTACGCAATAGCAATAACCGACCATTGCGAAGCACCTTTTATGAAGTTCGGCTATAATGAAGAATTTGGAGATTTTAACGAGAAAATCCCTATGTCTTATTTGCAGACAAAAAAGGCTCAGGCAAAATACAGACAAAAAATCAAGGTTTTATGCGGAATAGAGCTCGGTGAGCCTATGCACGATCCGGAATGTACCAAAAAAGCACTTTCTTTTGGCGATTTTGACTTTGTTTTAGCGTCTTTGCATAATTTAAAAGATAAGGAAGATTTCTATTTTATTGACTTTAATAATTGTAATATTTCCGAAATTTTGAAATTATATTTTAATGAACTTGCAGAAACAGCAGCCTTTTCTGACTTTGACAGCCTTGCTCACATTACATATCCGTTAAGATATATTTTTGAAACAACAGGGGAATATCCCGACCTGACGCCGTATCAGGATGTAATTGATGATATTTACAAAACGCTGATTTCAAATAAAAAAGCGCTTGAGATAAATACCTCGGGTTTGTTTAAACCAATCGGAAGAACCTTGCCCGATGAATTTCAGCTCAGGCGTTATTATGAACTTGGCGGCAGGATGATTACTCTCGGAAGTGATGCACACACAAGCAGTGCAGTCGGCAACGGAATAGAGGAAGGCATAAGACTTGCGTATAAATGCGGTTTTAGGTCTTATACAATTTTTGAAAAGCGTAAGCCGATTTCAATTCCGATAGATATCAATTAAACTATATAGTATATTTTAATAGATATTGTGTTGTTTATCATATTATAACGCAAGTTGAAAATATTTCAAGCACTAATTTTAACTATGGTGTGCATTAATAGACACAAAGTAAATAAAATTCTAATAAATGCCGTAAAAGCAAACAAAAACAGACATTTCTCAAAAGTTGGAAATGTCTGTTATATTTTAGCTTAAAAGATTAAATTTTAATTATAAAGTTTTAGCAAGCTCTTTTATGTATTCTCTGAGCTGGTCTTTTGTTTCGGGGTGTTCAAGACCTACTTCGATTTGTGCCTGAAGAATACCGAACTTGTTGCCCATATCGTATCTTCTGCCCTCAAACTCAACGGCAGTCATACCCTCGGTAATTGCAATTTCACGCATTGCGTCTGTAAGCTGAATTTCACCGCCTGCACCCGGCTTTGTTCTCTCAAGAATTTCAAAAATCTCGGCAGGGAGTACGCATCTGTCTATGATAGAGTAGAGCGAAAGCACCTCCTCGGGTGTCTGCGGCTTTTCTTTCATATCTGTGCATTTGAATACATTATCATAAATATGCTCTACCTTGAGTGAGCCGTACTTGTGAATGTCTTTAGCGTCAACCTTTTTAACGCCGACAACACCCTTGCCAAACTCGCCGTAGTGCTCAATCAGCTGACCGATAGCCGGCCTTTCACCAATAATTGCGCCGTCACCGAAAAGTACCGCAAACGGCTCGTTGCCTACAAATGACTTTGCCTTTAATATTGCGTGTCCCAAGCCTTTCATTTCCTTTTGGCGAATGAAAGTGATGTTGGCAAGATTGGAAATCTCTCTTACTGTCTTGAGAAATTCGAGTTTGCCGCTTTTTTCAAGGTTTGCCTCAAGTTCTGGAGATGCGTCAAAGTGGTCTTCAATAATGCCCTTTCCTCTGTTTGTAACAATGAGAATATCAGTGATACCTGCCTCAACAGCCTCTTCAACTATATACTGAATTGTTGGCTTGTCAACGATAGGCAGCATTTCTTTAGGCATTGATTTTGTTGCAGGAAGAACTCGTGTGCCAAGTCCTGCCGCCGGAATAACTGCTTTTGTGATTTTCATATTATCCTCCGAAAATTTGTATTAAACGAACAGTGGCATATAGATGATTGCCAGAAATACAATTGTTGCCACAACTGCCATGGCAAGGTTTACGCCACCCTTGTTTTCTATCTGCTCGTTGATTGTAGATTTTGTTTTGAGTGATTCCTCTTCTGATTCTTTGTCAAAACTTGCTGCGTATTTTTTGATTGAAGAAATCTTCTTTATGCAGTGCTTATAGTACATTCTGTTGGTTCTGAATCCGCAGATAAGCATAACGGCTAATCTGATTGCCCCGAGAATGTAGGGAATAGAAAAGTAAAAAATATTTGTAGATGACATACCGCTGAACAAATCACTGAAATTTGCACCGCTGTATGTTCCCTGCAGTAATGCGCTGTAATTATCAATATAAATGTTGTAAGCCTCTGTAAATTCAGGTGTTGACTGAATAATTAAAGTGCCGGCAAGCAGAGCGATTACAATTACCGATACAAAAATGCCGATTGCATACATTTTTCTGTAAAGCATATAAGCGCCCGGCAAAATAGCCGATACAAAGCTGAAACGGGATTTATTGGTTCTCATAATCGAGCCGAAAACACGCATAAAATAATTTGTGTTTTTTCCAACAAATTTTGAAACCTCGCCTGCGGTAACATCATCGGCGATTTTTTCATCGGCCTTAAAGCCTGCCATCGGGTCAAAAGCTATAAAAGGTATGCCGCCGTTTTGCTGAGGCTGACCAAAAGGAAAACCGTTTGCCTCAGGCGGTACATTTGTGTTGTTTGCGGAATTATTGCTTTGATTGTTATCCTTTAGTAAAGGAGCGCCGCAGTGCTCGCAGTAAAACAAGGTGCTGTCATTTGGATGACCGCATACCTGACAAATCACTTCAGACTCGCAGTCGGCATTTTCGTCGCCGCTGTTATCTGAATTATTGCTTTCCTGAAAATTTTCAAAAGAAAAATCGTCTGAGTGTTTATCGTTATAGTAGCACTTTCCTTCTTTTTCCCAACATTCTCTATGGTGCGGTGCGCCGCAATCGGGACAAACTACTATATCATCGCTCTCTTTGAACTGCTTGTTGCAAACAGGGCATTTATATTTATAAAAATCCATAATTGCCTCCGGGTATTTTTATACAAACTAATTATAACAAATAATCTTATTAAATGCAACTAAAATTTGCTTGAATTATTTTATTTTGATGTGCGATTTGTGAATATTATTATTTGTTTGCAAAAGGAATATATTTATATATAAAACATTGTATTAAATTGTTGATTATGATATAATAAAGATGATTAGTGACTTTAAGCAAGGAGGATTGCTTGTGAATGACAAAATAACATTTCAAGTGGAAACCTTTGGTGCAATGAATCTTGCAATGCAGCAAAACTATGTTCCGCTTGTACGAAATATATTGATAAAAAATAACAGTGACGAGGAAATTAAAAATGTGATTTTAAAAATTTCCTTTGAGCCTGAATTTGCAAAGGAATATACCCATACGGTAGATGTTCTGCCTGCGCATACCGAGGTGGAGGTAAGTCCCGTAAAAATTGTGCTGTCAACTGAATTTTTATTTTCCCTTACCGAAAGAATGGTAGCTCAGCTGAGTGTTGAGCTTTGGTGTGATGACGAGCTTATCAGCAGTGACTCCACAAATATAGATCTGCTTGCGTTCGACCAGTGGACAGGCTGTTTCCTTATGCCTGAGCTGATAGCGGCATTTGTTACGCCAAACCACCCGACAGTATCTAATATGCTGTCAAAAGCAAGCAAGTATATGGCAAAGTGGGGCAAACGCCCTGAGATTACAGGCTATCTTACAAGAAGTGCAGATGAGGTAAAGGTACAGATGGCGGCTATTTATGCGGCTTTGCAGTCACAAAATATTGTATATAACAATGTTCCGCCGAGCTACGAAAGATTAGGTCAGCGTGTGCGGCTTCCGTATTCCGTAATTGAGAACAGGCAGGGCACTTGCCTTGACCTTGCGGTTACATATGCCTCTTGTCTTGAGGCGGCAGGCTTGCATCCTTTAATAATGTTTGAAAAGGGACACGCATATTGCGGCTGTCGCCTTGAAGAGGAAACCTTTGCCGATTGCGTGATTGATGATTATTCGGCTATTGATAAGCGTACAGTCAGCGGAAACGAAGATATTTTGCTTGTTGAGTGTACTGATTTTACGGCAAGCAAGAATGTTGATTTTGACAAAGCCGTAAAGCATGGCAAAGACAATCTCCTTGATTCGGGCAGCTTTATTTGCGCTGTTGATGTACGGCGCTCAAGGGCGGGCGGTCTTAGACCTATTCCGCAGAAAATAGCCAATAATCAGTTTCAGGGCAATGCAGGCTCGGATACTCCTATGCCCGATTATCAGGCAACAGCACCTCAGGCACTCAACAGGTCGCAAATAGGAGTAATAGATTACGAGGAAGGCTCACTTTCAAGAGTTCAAATGTGGGAGCGAAAGCTGCTTGATTTCAGCTTAAGAAATTCACTTTTGAATTTCAAGATTACTAAGAACGCTTTGCCGCTTTTAACTTATGACCTCGCCTTGCTTGAGGATAGCCTTTCGGACGGAACTTCATTTGCAATCAGAGAGCTGCCGAGCGAATGGACAAGGTCGCTTAGAGATGCAAGACTGTACGAGATTGAAAACGAAAACGACCTTGCAACCAATATTGCAAGGGAAGAATTTAAAAGCAAGCGAATTTGCGCCGTAATGCACGCAGAAGAGCTTGAAAAATCACTTAAAAATATATACAGAACCACAAAAACAAGTCTTGAGGAAAACGGCTCAAATACCCTTTTCCTTGCACTCGGATTTTTGAAGTGGTATGAAAGCGACATTTCTGAAAAGCCACGCTATGCGCCGCTTATTATGATTCCTGTCGAGCTTGTGAAAAGCTCACACAACAAAGGCTATGTTTTAAGGAGCAGACAGGAAGAAACACAGATTAATGTTACATTAATAGAGTATTTGAGGCAGATATTCGAACTTAAAGTGCCGAGCCTTGACCCACTTCCCGAGGACGAGCATGGCACAGACATTCCGCTCGTTTTCAATACAATACGCAACTGTATTCTTGACAAAAAGCGTTGGAATGTTGTAGATACAGCCTGCCTCGGTCAGTTTTCGTTCGGTCAGTTTGTAATGTGGAATGACCTGAGAAATCGTGCTGACGAGCTGAAACAAAACAAGGTTGTGTCGGGACTTATAGACAAGAAAATTATTGTTGAGCACGAAGAAAATCCGCTCAAGGTAACAGACCTTGACAAACGCATTGCGCCCGATGATTTGGCTATTCCGCTTAGCGCCGACTCATCACAGATGCTCGCCATTGCAGAGGCGGCAAAGGGCAAGAGTTTTGTACTTCACGGCCCTCCGGGAACAGGCAAGTCGCAGACCATTACAAACCTTATTGCAAATGCGCTTTATCATGGCAAGTCTGTACTTTTTGTTGCGGAAAAAATGGCGGCTCTCAATGTAGTTCAGCACAGACTTGAAAATATAGGACTTGCGCCGTTCTGCCTTGAACTTCACTCCAACAAGGCAAGCAAGAGCAGTGTGCTTTCTCAGCTTGAAAAAAGTCTTGAGGTGGGCAGAATCAAGCACCCCGAAAAATACAAGGTATCGGCAGACAGACTAAAAGCTATGCGTGCAGGTATGAACGGTGTAATTGACGGACTTCACAAAAAGCACGACAGCAATATTTCAGTTTATGACGCAATAGAGCAGTATGAAAGCTATGCGGATTTTAAAAATAAAGTAATTATTCCGCAGGAGCTTGTGAGCAGTATAACCGAAGATAAAATAGATTTGCTTTCATCGTATATCACAGGCTATGCAAATTCGGTTGACGCAGTGGGTGATATCGTAAATAATCCGCTTAAAAATATTTCTCTTACGGAATATTCTATACCGCTCAGAGAGCAGATTTACTCTCAATCGCTTAGCTTGCTTAATCTTTACAGCAACGCAAAAGCAAGCATTGATAAAATCTCTGACGGCCTAAATCTTAATTATAATTACAGCGAAAAGAATATTGCAGACCTTTTAAATCTTTGCAAGACCTTGCTTATAAATTCTGCCTTTTCTCCCACACTTATTCTTGACAGCAACTACAACTCTTTGGTTCAAAAGCTCAATGCACACTACAATAATACTTGTGCCGAGAATAACGAAAGCCAAGAGCTTGAAAAGGTATTTACAAGCGGCATATATCAGTTTAACCCGCTTCAGGCACTCAACGATTGGAACGCCGCACAGTCGAGTTGGATTTTGAGCCGAATTTCAAAGCAGAAAAAACTGTTGAAAGATATTTCGCAGTATTGCATTATTCCTAATGCCGTTACCAAGGAAAATATTACCGAGTGGTATCAGCGACTTATCAGCTTTAATAAATTGCATAGCGATAATGTAAAAAGCGCTAACGAGCTTTGCTTTATTCTAAACGAATTGGGCGCTGATTTTAAAAATGCTATTGATAAAACCAATGCTGTTTACAATGCGCTTATGCCTTATAATGATTACGAAAAGAGGGCAATACTGTCATCTGTTTCAAGAGTTAATCTTTCACAGCTTAGTTTTGACGCAGGTTGTGTTGAAAATTATTTGCTGAAGTGGAAAGTTTTTGCCGATACGGTAAAGGTTAATTTACACGATGCACAGAACGCAGACCTTTTCAAAGAGTCGAATAACATACTTGAAAATCTAAGCCAAAATATTGACAAACTCTATGCTGTTACCGAGTATAACGCAAACAGGGAAAAGCTCAGAAACGAAAACCTTGAGTGCATTTGCAACGCTGTTGAGAGCGGTGCTCTTGATAAATCGGATGCAGTAAGCGCATTTAAGTGTAATATTTATTATGCCCTTGCGCTTAAATATATTTCGTCTGACGAAAGCCTAAGCACATTCAGAAGTAACAGCTTTGAGCAGACGATAAAGGAATATCATTCATTAATAGACGAGTATTCTCAGCTTACTGTTCAGGAGCTTGTGGCAACCTTGTCGGCGCAAGTGCCTGTATCGGGTTCGGCAGGCGCATCATCTTCCGAACTAGGTTTACTTAAAAGAGCCATTAAAAGCAACGGCAGGGCAATATCTATAAGAAAGCTGTTTAATGAAATTCCGGCATTGCTGCGCAGACTTTGCCCGTGTATGCTTATGAGCCCGATTTCGGTTGCTCAGTATATTGACCCGTCATTCCCTAAGTTTGACCTTGTAGTATTTGACGAGGCGTCGCAGCTGCCTACAAGCGAGGCGGTAGGTACTATTGCAAGGGGCGAAAATGTGGTAGTAGTCGGAGATCCAAACCAGTTGCCGCCTACAAGTTTCTTTAAGTCAAACCGCATTGATGAAGAAAATATTGAAAACGAGGATCTCGAAAGTCTGCTTGATGATTGTCTTTCTATTTCTATGCCGCAAATGTACCTCAAATGGCATTATCGTTCTCGCCACGAAAGCCTTATTGCATACAGCAATATGAAGTATTATGACAATAAACTTTATACTTTCCCGTCACCAAACGACAGGGTATCGGCAGTTAAGCTGATACACATTGACGGCTATTACGATAAGGGCGGCACTAAGCAGAACAAGGCAGAGGCAGAGGCTGTTGTAAACGAGATTATTCGCAGACTTTCAGACGAAGAGCTGCGCACAAAGAGCATAGGTGTTGTTACATTCAATGTTATTCAGCAGAATTTAATTGAAGATATGCTCGCAGATGAATTTTCAAAGCACCCCGAACTTGAAAAATTCGACAGCGAGTCGGCAGAGCCTGTATTTGTTAAAAACCTTGAAAATGTGCAGGGCGATGAGCGAGATATAATTCTTTTCTCTGTCGGATACGGCCCTGATAAAAACGGCAGGGTTTCTATGAATTTCGGCCCTCTGAATCGTGACGGCGGCTGGCGCAGACTTAATGTAGCAATTTCAAGAGCAAGGTACGAAATGATAGTTTATTCAACCCTTACTCCTGAGCAGATTGATTTGTCACGCACAAGGGCGCTCGGTGTTGAGGGACTTAAAGGCTTTTTGAAATTCGCAGGTCAAAACAGAAATATAGCCGTTTCAGACGGTACGGTTTCATCAACTGCCAACAACAGTGTAGTTACTGAAATCGCAGCGGCAATCGAAAAGCTCGGCTATAAAGTAAAATGCAATATCGGCTGTTCGGAATATAAGATAGACATTGGCATTGTAGATCCCGAAAATTCCGGCAACTATTTGCTCGGCATACTTGCCGACGGCGAAAACTGCAAAAATTCCGCAACTTCAAAGGACAGATTTGTTTTACAGCCCGATGTGCTTGCAGGTCTTGGCTGGAAAATTATGCGTGTTTGGACTCTCGACTGGCTTGATAATTCCGCTCGTGTTATCGACAAAATAAAGTCGGAAATCGAAAATGCCGTTGCCGATAAAAATACTAAGCACGAAGTCGGCGAACAGAACAAAGCCAAAACCTTTGAGTTTGAAAAACTCGACGCCTCTTCATTTGAAAACTGCAGAATGAGAAAGTACGAAGATGTGAATATACCGATTCTCGGCAATTCAGACAGCTTTTATGCGGCATCGTCAGAGGTGGATATTCAAAAGCTGATGTTCAGAATCATTTCCGCACAAGCACCTATAAGCAAAAAATCCTTGTATAAAAGCGTGCTTTCAGCCTACGGAATTTCTCGCTCGGGCAACAGGGCAGAGGCAATCCTCGACAGAGTTCTCGGCAGAATAATGCACTTTGAAACCTCAGACAACGGCGTACTTTTTGTATGGCAGCCTGAACAGAAACCCGAGGAATACGATATTTACAGGGTATCTGAGCAACCCGAAAACAAGCGCAGCATAGATGACATTTCTTCAAACGAAATATTAAATGCCTCAAAAGATGTGCTTTGCGAGCAGGGTTGTATGAATAAAACCGACCTTATAAAGGAAACCTCTAAGAAGTTTGGCTTTAACCGTACAGGCAATTTGATTGATATAACAATCGGATATGCTGTTGACAGCGCAATTACCAAGGGCGAATTGACCGCTATGCCGGACGGAAAAATTACGGATAAAACATAATTATATTGCGATAGGGGAATTATAATGCCTGATAATACAGGAAATATTTTTCAGCAAAATCTTAATGAAAAAGCGCCGCAACCGGGCACAGTATTTTTTATTCATTTATTGTTTGAAGAAAAATGCGAAATGCCGCAGCAAACGGAAATTAATAAAATAATGGAAAGGCATCTTGGAAAGACCGAATGTTTTTCTTATGATAAAGCATCGGCAAGCTTTATTCCCAAAAATTATATAGCTCATTTTAAAGACGCAGATGTTAATCCGCAGCTTATAATTACCGAATGTACGGAAATTAAAAAGCCGCTTTTAAATGATTTTGAAATAGCACAGTTAAACGATTGTCCAAACGCAAGTGAAATTCTGAAAGAGTGTAAGTATCAAGTATTGGGAATGGATATGTTGGCAGCCGGCCTTGACTATAAAGAAAGAGCAAATATGTCTGTTGAATTTATCGAGGCTCTCGCTGAGATTTTCCCTGACTGCAAGGCTTTTGTTTTCGATAATTCACACAAAATGTTATCAAGAGAAAGTATTGTTGCCTGTAATCTTCCTGTGGAGCAAAGGTTTATTTATTATGCTGTCAATGTAAGATTTTTTAACATTGAGGGAACTGACGATATGATAGTAGATTCTGTGGGAATGAGCACTTTGTGGCTTCCTGATGTTCAGTATCATTTTAATACCTTAAATCCAAACAGTGTTGTATATCACGCATATAGTGTTCTTTGCTATATTTATGATAACGAATGTCCGATAAAAAGCGGTGACTGCGTAGACGGACTTGAAAACGATGAAATGAGTAAAAATGTTCAATGGAATGTTCAGTATGAAGAATCGTTAATTCAGCCTGTCAGAGAAGTTCTTGATGTTAATGCGGGAAAATATGCGTCAGGAAACAGAGAATAAATTATTTATGTAATTGTCCCTTATTATAAAAAACAGTTTACATTTATCGGCTGATTTGTTATAATAAAATAGTATGTAAAATAGTAATCTGATTTTTAGAGCTATATATCAAATTAAGACAGGAATGGTATATTTTATGGTACAATTTGAGGAATTATTGTTAAAGGTACAATCACTTAAGCCTGAAATTGACGATTTGTCAGACGCACTCGGTATGAAAGGTATGCTTTCTGAAATTCAGCAGCTTGAGCTTAAGGCAACCGAACCGGGCTTTTGGGACGATGTAGAAAAATCTCAAAAGGTTTTACAGCGTACAGGCGCACTTAAGGGCAAGGTTGAGGCTTATGAGGCTTTGGTGGCTAAGTATGAAGATACCTGCGCTTTGATTGAACTTGCAAACGAGGAAGAGGATCTTTCGCTTCTTGAAGAGGCTGAAAGCGAGGCAGAGGGAGTAAAGGCAAGCCTTGAAAAGCAAAGACTTCAAACTCTCCTTACAGGCGAGTACGATAAAAACAACGCTATTTTGACTTTCCACGCAGGTTCGGGCGGTACAGAGGCTCAGGACTGGGCAGAAATGCTTTACAGAATGTACAACCGCTGGGCAGATGCTCATGGCTTTAAGGTTAAGGAAGTTGACTATCTTGACGGCGATGAGGCAGGACTTAAAAGCGCCGTTCTCCTTATTGAGGGCGAAAACGCTTACGGCTACTTAAAGAGCGAGGCAGGCGTTCACCGTCTTGTAAGAGTTTCTCCGTTTGACTCTCAGGGCAGAAGACACACAAGTTTTGCATCCCTTGAGGTTATGCCTGAAATGGACGATAACATCGAAGTAAACATTGCTCCTGAGGATATTAAGATGGATGTTTATCGTGCGAGCGGTGCAGGCGGACAGAAAGTCAACAAGACTTCATCTGCCGTTCGTCTTACTCATATTCCGACAGGTATTGTTGTAGCAAGCCAGGTTGAAAGAAGTCAGTATCAGAACAGAGATGTGGCTATGAAAATGCTTGTTTCAAAACTTATGGAAATCAAAGAAAGAGAACACCTTGACAAAATTGAGGACATCAAGGGTGTTCAAAAGGAAATTACATGGGGCAGTCAGATCCGCAGCTATGTATTTATGCCATATACAATGGTTAAAGACCACCGTACTTCGTACGAAACAGGTAATATTCAGGCTGTAATGGATGGCGATATTGACGGCTTTATTAACGCATATCTCAAATGTGCAAGTCTTGGCACATTACAGAAATAATCATTAAAGAGGTTGATTTAAAGTGAAATATTTGGTAATGCTTTGTGACGGTATGGCTGATGAGCCAAACGAGGCACTCGGTAATTCCACACCTATGGAAAAGGCAAATAAGCCTTGTATGGACAGCCTTGCCGCAAAAGCAGAGGTTGGTATTGTAAAGACTGTTGCTGAGGGTTTAAAGCCCGGCAGCGATGTTGCAAACCTCTCTGTTCTCGGTTATGAGCCTGCTGTATATTACAGCGGTCGTTCTCCGCTTGAGGCTGCAAGTATCGGTATAGATTTAAAGGATACAGATGTTACTCTCAGATGTAACCTTGTTACACTTTCAGACGAAGAGGATTACGAGAAAAAGACAATTCTCGACTATTGCGCTGACGATATTTCTTCAGAAGAGGCAAAAATTCTCATTGAGTATATTCAGGAAAAACTCGGCAATGATAAGTTCCGCTTTTATCCCGGTGTATCGTATCGTCATTGCCTTGTTTGGAGCAACGGCAATCCGCATCCGGGTGTGCTCACACCTCCGCATGACATTACAGGCAAGGTAATTACCGATTACATTCCAAAGGGCGAGGCTGTTGATGAGCTTTATGACCTTATGAAAAAGAGCTATGATCTTTTAAAGGATCACCCTGTTAATAAGGCGAGAATTGCAAGAGGCAAGCGCCCTGCCAACTCAATTTGGCTTTGGGGCGAGGGCACAAAGCCTTTGCTTGATAATTTCAGCGAGAAATTCGGCAAAAAGGGCAGTATGATTTCTGCCGTTGACCTCTTAAAGGGAATTGCAATCTGCGCAGGAATGAACAGCGTTGATGTTGAGGGCGCAACAGGTTATCTCGACACAAACTTTGACGGCAAGTGCAAGGCGGCTATTGAGGAGTTTAAAAAGGGCGCAGACCTCGTATATATTCATGTTGAAGCTCCTGATGAATGTGGCCATCGTGGTGAAATTGAAAACAAGGTAAAAGCTATTGAAATGATAGACGAGCATATTCTCGGTCCTGTAGTTGAATTTTTAAAGGGCTACGATGATTTTGCTGTTTTGGTATGTCCTGATCACCCGACTCCGCTTTCTATCCGTACACATACTTCTACTCCTGTTCCGTATCTTATTTATGACAGCAAAAATGAGATTAACAGCGGTGTAAAAGTATTCTGCGAAAAAGAAGCAAGAGAAACAGGCAACTATATTGAAAAAGGCTTTACTATGATGAATTATTTTCTTACAAAATAATTTTTCGTCTACATAATTCATTAAAAAATTTACATCCTCACATTTATAATTGAATTAATCAATAAAAATGTGAGGATGTTTTTATGCGTGAATTTATTTTAATTGTTACTGCCGTTATTATAATTGCACTTGTAGCCGTAGTGTTTGCAATAATGTATATTAACCACAATAAAAAGAGCGGAAAGGCACATAAGCCGACCGTTATTTATTACAAGGCAAAGGACAGCGAGAGGGAAGATAAGACCTCCGAAACAAAAATAAATGATTAGTTCTCGGCAAATACTTTTTCGGATATTTCCAAAAGCTCGGAAAATGTATGAATTATGTATTTTGGATTTTCTGTATTGCCAAATCCGTATTCGGCAAACACAAAAGGTACATTTGCATCTTTTGAGGCTATCTGATCGCCGATAGTGTCGCCAACATAGAAAGCAGAGTCAATGCCGTTTCTTTTGATTACAAGGATGATATTTTCGCCCTTGGTGAGCTGAGTTCTGCCCGACATTTCAAAGTCAGAAAAATATTTTTCGAGCTTGTGGGCCTTTAAAAATGATTCGATATAACCGCACTGACAGTTGCTGATTATGCCGAGAAAATACTTTTCGGAAAGTTTGCTAAGCACATCTTCGAGGTTATCGTACAAATGACCGCCTGACTTTTCAAGGTACGGAACTTCCACGGCACAACATTCTTTTATAATGTTTATGCCGTTTTCTTCACTAAGCTCAGGGAGCATAATGCTTGCAATCTGCTCAATGGTTTTGCCCATATAGCTGTTCATTTCGTCAAGTGTAATCTGCTTTGTGGTTTCGGGGTGATTTTTAAGTACCTCGTTCCAAATCGGAAGAATAACATCACTTGTGTGCCATAATGTGCCGTCTAAATCAAATAAAATTGCTTTTTTCATAAAAATTACTCCTGATTAATTGTGTTGATATATTTTTAAAATTATTACAAAAGTCATAGTTTGATGATTTTTGTATCAAAATGTTTTGGTAAGCTATTCGATTTAAAATCATATTTGCTTACAGTTTTGTAGTGTTTAATAGTAAATTAAAAACAGTTGATTAAAAGGATATAGTTACAAATAAAAGCGTATTCATCAGTTTATCAAAACGAAATTTATATTATCACTTGTTTTTACCTTTTTTGGAAAAAATAAGACTACCTAATATACCAAAAGATATACCAAAGCATATTCCAACTCCAATTCCTGCCATACTGTCTAATACATTAACAAAAACAATGCTCCAAAGTATTGCCATTACTACCCCAATTATTATTCCTATAAGCAAACTTTTACCTTTCATAAGTTTTATCCTCCAAATCTCGATTTATAGAATTTTTTATAGTGTACAATGTGCAGATATATTGAAAGTGGCTGAGTTTAGATATAAGCAAAATACCTGCCTCGTTTGTTGCGGCTTGTTCATAGTAAAAAATCATCAACGCTCTCGCTAAGAGTTCTTTTAAATCAAAGTTTTCCTTGTAAAGCGCCGTAAACGGCGACACCTCATCCGTCATTTTCTTGCAAAAATCCGTCATCGCTTGCCGGTAAAATAAAAAACAGATTAACAAAAGTTAATCTGTTTTTTATGGTGCGAGTGACGGGACTTGAACCCGTACCAGTTGTTTTTTGGGGAGACCATAAAACTCAAATTAACCGAAATTTTCAGTAAACACTTTTGTTATTTGTTCTTCAAATTCTTCTTGCTTATCACGCAGCGTATGCTCGTATATGTTTTGCAAGACAGATAAAGAGGACCAACCGCCAACCTTTGCTATATAACGCTCAGGAATTTTATGTGCGTGCAATTCAGAAGCAAAATAGTGTCGCAACTTGTGAAAACTAAAATGAGGAACATTACATTGTAGTATAAGCTTATCGTAGCTTTTTGAAATCTCAGATGGAGTTAATCCGAAGTATTGATAACGATTTGCCTCTTTAATTACTGTGTGCGGCAACGGTACAAAACGGTCGCTGGAAACAGTTTTTGTCGTTTTGATTACTGCATTATAGTTTAAATCGTAAACTACTGCTTTATTTACTGTTACACCTAAAAAATTAAAATCATCTGGAGTTAATGCTGCAATTTCACTTCTTCTTAATCCCCCTTGACACGCAAGTAAGATTGGGAGTCTAATCTTGTCATCAGCTTGAGTTAAGAGCTTGGTAATTTCTTCCGTTGTCGGAATTAAGTATTTGGGTTTTATTTTTTGTGGTAATGTAATATTCACTGAAGATAAATCTGGACGGTAAGTTGAAATTACGGAGTGTAATAAACTGAAAGCATTGCGAACTGTTTTTGGAGAATGGTTAAGTGCATAACGATTGACAGCTATTTGAATTTTTATATTATCCAATTCAGACAGATCTAACCCCATAAGTTCGGGGAATGAGTTTCGCTGATAGACATAATAATTGCGTATGGTCGATGGTGACAAAATGGAAGATTTTGAATTTATGTAATCAAAGTAAGCTTCTTTTAGAGTGATTTCGTCATTATTGTTTTGCTTTTCGTTAGTCACGAATGTAAAAGGCATTTGAATTATTTTTGTCATCTTAAATCTCCTTAATATAATAATTTTCTTAATTGTAACATAAATGTAATATTTATGTCAATTTGTAATAATATTTATTAAGTGAAAGTAAATAAACATTTTTAATAAAAACATAAAATTTGTAAAATAGAGGTATAAACTTGTATCATTGTGTTATCAGGGTATAAATTTATACCCCCATTTTTTAAACAAGAAAGGAGTTGATTACAGTGAAAGAGAATGAAAAACTAAAGAATGATATACAAATGCTAATTAAACGCTACATAGTAGTCCCTGAAAGCATAGTATATGAATATTTTTCAGATAAGGATAAAGAGCAAATTGCTCGTATTCTTTACAGATTGATTTCAGAAGGAAGTATATCAAAATCCAAGTATTCAATACAAGGCAAAAGCAAGAGTGTCGGCTATGCTATAACAGGGATTAATAGGAACTCTTTGAGTTCAATTAATGGCAATACCTTAGAGGGCTTAACAAAATCGCTAAAGGTAATATCAAACCTTAGACGCTATTATCCAAACATTATACACACACCTACTTACTTTCCGGCAACGATTAGAGCTACTGTATTTACTTCAACCGGTGAAGAAAAGCATATTGAAATTCTCTACTGCACTCCAGATAATGTAGGCAGAGTTTTCTTTCATCATATTGAAAACGAGAGCCTTGATTACATACGATATGTTATTCTTTCTGGAAACTTTGGAAAGAATAAAGTTAAAACTATCCTTTCGAGAATAAGTAATATCAGAAGCATAGTTAAAGTAGGTCGTACAGCTAAAGATGTTGAGTATTACAGTCCTGACGAATATATCGCTGAACTATGTGTAGGTGGTGATGTAGTTGTATAGAATTAAAAAAAGAGCAAATAAAATATCTGATATAGCAAATGAGCTGACCGAGAATAATCCCGATCAGCTTTTATTATTGACTGAGGAAACTGAGTGTTTGCTTGCAGATATTTATAAGAAAGCTCCGAAAATATACAGCACCTACACGCCAAAGGAAAATGACGAAAGCTGCACATCGGTTCAGAGTCAAGCTGCACTTAACAGAATTATGAAAATATATAATAAGCCTGAATATAAATTCGAGGTGATAGGTAATGGGTACAAGCTAACTGTACCGCCGCTTGTCAGCAGGCGAGCTACTTCACAGCCGACATACTCGCCACGCAAGCGTTTTATTAATAGAGTTACCGAAACCTTACTTGCTAACAATGAATTTAGAATTAAAAGGCTTACAAAAGCAACTGTAATTATTAGGTCATATTACAACGAGCTTGCGGCGAGAGATTGTGATAACTCGGATATACACGACATCATTAATCTCATAAACAAATACATTATGCTCACATCTGATGACAGCGAGCATATGAATATTGTTTGTGACGGTACAAAAAGCGACTGTGATATGACGGAAATATATGTTGTTAATATGCTTGATTTTAAGCAAATTTTGAGATTAAAAATATAGATAAATATCGCTATCCGATAGTCAAATTTTTACATTCGTCACCCCTAAAAAGTTCACATTTAGGGGTGACGAATGGCACTTGCTCCCGATAGCGTTCGTCACCCCATAAAAAGGGTGTTTTCCCCCGATTAATACTGATATTTCAAGGGGTGACGAACTGAGGGAGATACGAGTCCGCTACTAATTTTACTATCAATTTTGATACGACTTTTGTTTATCGAACAAATTTTCTAAAAGAGGTGATAATTATAGCGAATAATCGACAAGCAATCTCAAATTGTAAGCAGAAATTTTTATCGACTCTCTTACTCGGTGGCGAAATTGACGAGCAGTTAGTCAGTTTATTCAAAAAACAATATGGTGATAATGTAGTTAGAGCCAATGTTATTTACAAATGCACAAAAGCCGGTTACATTTCTCGTGAGGGCGGACATAAGCGATATACATACGCATTGACTGATGATGGATACAACTATCTCAAAGGCAAATGTCCTAATAACTATAACTATGATGTGTTCAAGAGTAATCTTACAACCGCTTACTCAGATAGTAACAAACAGCGTAGAGTCAAGTTAGCAAAATTACTGTTTGAGTTGCGAAAGCAAAACATAAGCTGTGAAACACACATAGAAAATTTCCGACAAATAGTAGATGGGACTTTAGAGAAACCTATTACAGTGCCTTATTTCATCACAATGAGGGAAATAAAAAGTACCTCAGCTAAGTTTGATACTTGCATAGGAACTCGTTGTTTTGGCTGCATTGTAACAAGCAATCAAATCATAGCCTGCTATATGCCCGACAGTGAAACAAAACTGAGAAAGCAGAATGAAGAAAGCCTGTTTTACGCATTAAAGGGAGTTACATATAGTTGCAAGTGGTACAATGCCGAGGACCAACTTTCTGCATTGTACATCTACCCAAACATCAGCGAAGCAGTTAAATCCTTTGAAAAAAGCAAAGCCGATAATCTCGGAGTTATACCATCAACAAGGAGTGCATATGAAAACAGTCATTTCTGTAACAATTTTCTTTACATAATCAATCAAAGAAACTATTTGAGAGAGATACTTGATGTTACACAAATAGAACGCTTTAAAACATCTGCTGCAAAGCTGTGCGAAATAGGGCGAGAGAAAAACGAGTATGTTTACAGATACAAGAGTCAAAACATACCCGTTCTTTTTAATTTAGATGGAAAAGAACTTTGTAAACTATTTGAAATTGTAAAAAATAAAAAGATGTGTGTATATATCTATCACGATGAGCAATCTCAGATAGTTAATGAAATTACAAAAGAATATAACGGAAAATTTCTGAGGATAACATTATCCGATGAGGAACTATCCGAAATAGAAAAATAAAAACGAAAAGGAGAATGTCATTATGTCAGCAATATCAGAGTTGTTTGACGCTGAAAAGGCGAAACTTGAAAGGACATCTGAAACCAAGCCGGTTGATGAAACAGCAGAAACAACGAGTACAGAAAACTCCGGAGAAATTCCAGAGAAAACCAAAGAGGAACTCAAAACCGAAAAAGCAGTTGAAACTGAAAAGGAATTTGAACAGGCGGCTGAGTCCGAAACTGTTAGAGAATCCAAGCCTAAGCAAGAGGAAAAAGAAAAACTATCTGAGGAAGAAGAGCTGGACGCTATTTTTAGCAATGACGAGGACGAAATCGAAGATGAAATTCTTGCCAAAAATGATGATGAAAATGCAAAAGAGCGAACAAAAACAAAGTGGCAGATACGCAGAGAGAATATAGCCAAGATTGAAGAACAGCTTGCAAGAGAAAATAATAATGTCGAAATCACAGAGCGACTTATTGAGCAAGGTGTTCAGAGTATTATTTACAACAGGCAAATTATTAAAGCGAGAATTGACGGTATTGAAAAAAGCCGTCACGGCTACTTTGCAAACTGCACATTAAGAACCCGACTCGGAACTATTCCTGTTAAGATTGCAGATTCAAACCTCATTGAAAACATTGAGGAAAAAGCTCTTGCAAACTTCAATCGCATTGTAAACAAAAATGAGCGTTCTGATGTAAACGCTGCACAGAAAGAAAAGCTTATACAGCGATGGAAAATCAAGCGACTCAATGAATTGATAGGTGCTTATATCGAGTTCATTGCAGTCGATTATGTTGACGGTGCTGTTATCGGTGACAGAATAGCTGCTATGCAGGAGAGGAGAAAAGCTTTCGTCCCTACAAGGTATAAGAGGTTACCCGAAATGCGAGTCGGTTCAAGAGGCGTAGCACGAATTATCCGTAACAAGTCAACATTCATTGAAGTTGAGTTTTCGGGATACGAAGCAAAAATGACTCCATATCAGATTTCACTTCTTGCTGTCAATATGAACGAATATACCGTAGGTAAGAGATTTGAGGCAATCGTATCTGATATATCCGATGACTTCTCTAAAATCTCTCTGATTGGTGCGGCAGGGCATAGTTCTTCGTGTGAACAGCTCTACAATCAATACAGGGTTGGCACAATCGTGATTGCAGAAGTTGTTGGATATAGAGAACTTCAGAAAAAGAAGTTTGCTTTCATTCTCCGTTTGCCGAATGGTTGCAGAGGTTATGCTTATGATGATATAAACACTCTCCGCAGACGACCGAGAGTCGGTGATGAAATCAAAGTAAAAATCAAGAATGTGACTGAAAGCAGAGTGTTTAGAGCTATTAAGTGTGAACTTACTCCGTTTGCAACAGTATCTAACAGCAGAAGCAGAAATGGATTGTTTTAATTATGACGAATGTAGCAATAAAACCGATAACGGAAGAAACTTTTTTACAAACAGATTTTGAGATAGAAATTGAAAATGCAAGAGGAGCTTTGGGCGTTATTTATGACGAGGCAGATCTCGTTTCAAATAAAGCCTTTTTGGGAACTATTCCTGTAATGGAAGGTGAGTCAATTCTCAGAAAAACTATTTGCGAAAAATATTTGAAAAAGCCTGAATATGAAAACATTGACATCTTAAAATTGGCGGTTGACAGATACTACGAAGTGTTGTCAATCAAAAATCACTCAGATAGATATTACAATGATTTTCAATTTCAAAAAAAGCAACACTAAATATTACTTCTCAAACAACTCCGCACTTACTCATAAGCTATCTCTCCTTTTATTTATTTTTCAAAAAATGACTTGCTTAAATTTAACCCTTAATCAAAAGCACCACAGCAGTCTGTGCGGAACTGTTGTGGTGTGGTATGAGGGTATAAATTTATACCCTAAAGTAACTTTAAGTTTGATACCAAAACTATCTGCTTGAAGTTGCCTACCCCAATTAGGGTATAAATTTATACCCTGAGTTTGCACCTTGAACAGATGTTCGGGGTATAAATTTATACCCTAAAGTAACTTTAAGTTTGATACCAAAATTATCTGCTTAAAGTTACCGTCCCAAATTAGGGTATAAATTTGTACCCTGAGTTTTTACCTTGAACAGATGTTTGGGATATAAATTTATACCCTAAAGTAGCTTTAAGTCTGATACCAAAATTATCTGCTTGAAGTTACCTGCCCCAATTAGGGTATAAATTTGTACCCTGAGTTCGGACCTTGAACAGATGTTTGGGATATAAATTTATACCCTGCTCAATAAACTCAACTCACTTTAAGCAAGTGACGAGGGTATAAATTTGTACCCTGCTAAATAAAAACAAAGGAGCTAATAACAATGGACTTTTTTAAATCACTATTAATAATTATCTTATCCGGTATATTATTTTCTATGATTCTTCAAATCGCATTTAACTTAAAAGCATACTTACTCGACTTAAAAGCATACTTACTCGAAAGGAAAATCAAAAAGCTCACAAAAGGGTTACTTCCTAAAATAACATATGGTGAATGTTGTGATATGGATTTTAAACTTGACGAAATAGAGGCTGATTCATTGTACAGAGTAAATTTCAGATATTCAGATAACGGAGAAATTATTGAATTAATGACGAAAAAGATTGATAAATCAGAAATAAATATGACAGAAGATTTATTCTACACTGTAAAATCTATTGCACCACTTGCTTTTCGCTTAGACAGCTTAATCTATTCTTCTGCTAACAAAAAAGTATCTTTTGCTGTAATGCCTGAGCTTATTTTCAAAGACAAGAATGAAGTTACTTTAGTAATTAAAAAAAAGTATTCGCCAAAAGGATTTGTTTTTTCAGATTTAGATGAAGAAATATAAAATTTAAAACAAAAGGAGAAATGGTTATGCTTACATTTTTTATTGTCACAGCAATTTTATTTTCTATTTGTGATACAGCAGTTTTATATATTTTATGTGCAGTATCGGGTGTAGCTGATTTACACAACGAGGGTATAAATTTATACCCTCAGCAAATTATTGAGGTGAGAAAATGAAAGCAATAGTTCGATTAAAAAACGCTAAGAGAAACGCTAAGAGAAAAGAACAGATAGAAGTTGCTCGCACACAATTACTTGCAAGACTGCTACTAAACAATAAGATTTGCTTGTCTGAAATTAATCAAAAATTACGCATTAACAATTCAAGCCTGTACATAACTGCATTAAGAACTCAACGAGATACAGGTAACATAAGTGACTATGTTACAACATTGGGGGTTTTATATAACGATATATGCCATTGTAAAGACGAAGTTCAAAAAGGCTACCTAAAAAAGCTTTATATAAATTACAACATAAATCAATCATAGGCAAGCGGGGTATAAATTTATACCCTAAAGTAACTTTAAGTTTGGTACGCAAAACTATCTGCTTAAAGTTACCGTCCCCAATTAGGGTATAAATTTGTACCCTGAGTTTGCACCTTGAACAGATGTTCGGGGTATAAATTTATACCCTAAAGTAACTTTAAGTCTGATACGCAAAACTATCTGCTTGAAGTTACCTGCTCCAATTAGGGTATAAATTTGTACCCTGAGTTTGCACCTTGAACAGATGTTCGGGGTATAAATTTATACCCTAAAGTAACTTTAAGTCTGATACGCAAAACTATCTGCTTGAAGTTACCTGCTCCAATTAGGGTATAAATTTGTACGCTGAGTTTTTACCTTGAACAGATGTTCGGGGTATAAATTTATACCCTAAAGTAGCTTTAAGTTTGATACCAAAATCATCTGCTTGAAGTTGCCTACCCCATTAGGGTATAAATTTGTACCTCGTGAGATATTTAATATTAAGCACTTATATTTATTATAAGTCAGGGTATAAATTTATACCCTGAAAAATTTAAAGTAGAGGTGAAATTTAATGAATGTAATTCTTGCCAATGCAGAACTGCAAAAAGAATTTATTGGTTATGTAATGCAGAAAACATCAACAGCGTTTTTGTTTATTGCAAATTTGGATATATTTTTTACGGTGATACATATGCTGTATAACTATTTCAAATTTTCAAAAGTTGAAGATTTGGGTTGTGTTATGCCACTGTTTGTTCTTGTCACATATGCGATTTATTGTTCTTCGATAGGTGTTGATGAAGCGTTATTCTATTCATTACTTTCTCTCACATCTCTATCGGCTACACATTCTTTTTTAACTATATGGAATGACTGATACATTAAAATCAGGGTATAAATTTGTACCCTGTTCAGCAACCGCAACTCACTTCAAACAAGTGTTCGGGGTATAAATTTATACCCTAAAGTAACTTTAAGTCTGATATGCAAAATTATCTGCTTAAAGTTACCGTCCCAGTTTAAGCGGTTTTTATAATATAGTTTTTAATAAGGAGTCCTACTATGCTTTATGAATATCACAATACTATCTGTGAGATTTTAAATGAATATTTAAAGAATAATTATCAGAATGGTTATCGTAAAGAAACGATAGACAAAGCTACCTATAATATTTTTGAATATATAGAAGGTGCTTTTGTATCATCTGAAAATTATAGAATACCTATGACAATGATAACTGGTTCGATTGAATTTTCTCCAAGTTATGATGAACTGCTAAGTTTAGATTTTAAACTTTTCATAATCGGCAATAAAATTATGTATATGTATGAAGATATTTAATATAAAAAATTTTTAATTATAAAATGGAGTTGAAACGATATGATAGTTTTTTACACAGTTTTAATTATTTCGATAATAGCAAATGTGATTATGTTATTTTTACTTTACAGAGCTTATCAAAGGCACATTTGCGATAATGCAGAAAAACAGATGTTTCTTTTGATGATTAAACGAGAAAGGTCAAGTAGATTTATCGAAAAGGACAGTCCTGAAATGTATATCTTTAATGCTGATAAATATTCAGACGATTATCCTCTTTATGAAGTAATTTTAAATGTTAAAGCAGATGAAGAATTTAAAGAGAGTGCAAAGTTAAGTATCAATAAAGTTGACAAATTACAAGTTGATTTATCTTCAAAATACATAGTAACTTTAACGAATAATAGCGACTGTACTGCCCAAATTCATTCATTACTCTATGAGAGATATGGAGAAATATCTTTTTTACCTAACAAAGAAATTTCACTTGTAAATAATAATGGAATCTCATTAGTGTTTGACATAAAAGATAAACCACAATCAATGATAGTTACTTTTAAAGATAATCAACTCATTTACAATATTGAACAAGCAAAAGGAAATGTAATATATCCAAAACTTGATTTTGATTATCTCAAATAGTTAAAAATATTTTTTCACGAATAGTTTTAAAATATTTTTTAAAAGGGGACTTGTAATTTTCAGATAGTTAAATTATAATACAAATACAGAGGGACAAAAGGTAACAATTTCCTTTAATCTCCTAAATAATAGTAACAAATCAAAGAAAGGAGTCAAAGCTATGACTACAAAAGAAACAAAGAACACAACAAACACGAATGAAACAACCGAGAACGAAAAGAACACAGTAAAGCGTACAAATAAAAAGACAGTCGGACTTATAGTCGGAGCAACCGTAACAGTTGCAGCAGTCCTTATTTCAATGCTTTGCCTCTCAGCTTGTAATGATAAAAAGCCTACTGCAACAGCAGATGAGGTAATCGGAACATCTGTTCAGACTGTTACACAGGTTGTAACAGACGCTCAAGGTAACACTCATATAGAGGAAGAAACAAAAGTTGTTGAAGTTAAGCAGACGCAGCCATCTGAGAAATCAGAGAATGAAACAAGTGCTGACAAAAACAACAATGACAAGTCAAACAGTAACCAGAGCAATAACAATAACAGCTCAGGGAATAACAACAATCAGACAAACCTCAATAACAGCTCCGGCAATGCTCAGTCGAGCAAAACTAACAATTCTTCAAACTCAGGTCAGACAAGCAAGAGTAACGGCTCATCAGGCAGCACAAATAAGCCTGCAAGCAATTCAGGCTCAAGCGGTTCATCAAGTCAGAGCAAGCCGTCAAGCGGTTCGGGTTCATCATCTTCAAGTAAGCCTGCACCGGCTACACAGCCTGCAACAAAAGACCAGCACGAGGGCAAAACTTGGCACGAAGCTGAATACAAGACCGAACAGGTTTGGGTAGTTGATGTTCCTGCTCATACTTGGCAGTGTCCTATTATTGAAAGTCGTGATGTTGCAATATGCAACACCTGCGGTGCTGAAATAACAGGTCACGCTTACGAGCATATTTTTGAACATATGGATAAAGGCGAAAACGGCAGTTATCGTTGTGAAACAATAGATGAAATTGTCGGCTATGAAACTGTTAATGAGCCTGAACAAGGTCATTATGAAACAAAGACAACTCTTGTAAGAGCAGAAGGTTGGTATTAATATCAGTTTTCTTTAAAAAATAAAAATTGAATAACTAAAGCGAAAAGCAGTTAAGTATTTTATTATTAAAAATCTTAGCTGCTTTTTTATTTTTATAAAAAATTGAAAGGGGATAAAACTATATGAAAAATAAAAAACGAAGTCCACCAACAGAAAGGAAAATATACTATCTCATTGAAAGGAGAGAAAAACTTAATAATGAAAATTCTTAAAAAGCTTACAGCCGTAATCATTTCGCTTGTTACTGTCTTTGCAATGTTTCCTGCCGTAAATATTACTGCAAGTGCGTATTCATATACAGGACTTGACGAAATTGGCGGCAAGGTGCTTATTGAATCATCAAAAAAGCCTATCGTTCTTGTCAACAATGGCAGTGGCGGTCGTTTGGACGCATACAAGTTTAAATTCAACGGTGAAATAGGCTATTGCATAGACCCACAGTCGTATGCTCAGACGACCGGCGGTCAAACTGTTGAATTTACAGACTTCTATGGAGATACAGGTAAGGAAGTTATCAAGCTTGATCCAAATTCGAGCAATGCTTCCGAAAAAGCACTCATTGTTGGTGAAGAGTTGCTGTATGCAAAACATTTCTTTGACAGTAAAGAAATTGTAGTTGAAAATAAGACTATGAAGCAGTATATGTATGACAAATTCATAGGTCCGAAAGCCGATTACAAATACAGCTCATTCTTCTCTGCTGCTAAAATAAGTAATGATGACGCATACTATATCCTAAGTCATTTCGCACTATCTCAGCTTTATCACACAATGCTTAATGATAAAAGTACAGCTTGGAAAACTTGGAGCGGATATAGTGACATCTCTGGAATGGTAAATATGATTGTTGATGTGTGTCAGCGTGTTTCAAAGCACAGCGGTAATTACAGCAAAATTGCAGATTACGCAAGTTCAACAAATATCTATATTGCTCACCCAAAGCCCAAAAATCCAAAAGACGGAACATATCAGCACCTCATAGTTGAAATTCCGAAAAAGGCTAAATTGTCGTTGCAAAAGTCAGGCACTAACGATAGTATTAAAGACCTGACAGAAAGCACTCAGGACAAGGATTATCTTAATTTCAGCGGTGCAGAATATACTCTGTATAAAAAAGCCGACAACTCGGTTGTCGCAGTTGCACAGCTTAACAGAAACGGTAATATTTCAAAAATCAAATATTCCTACTCCAATCAGGATTGGATAGGTAAAAGCTACTTTGAGCTTGACGCAGGAGAATATTACCTCAAGGAAACCAAAGCTCCTAATTCAGGCAAGTATTTTGCTCTTGACAGTACAACAGAATATCCGATTACCGTTACGGCAGAGGATTGCAAGCAGGAGAAAACACTTGATATTCTTAATGTGACCGATAAGGAAATTGTTAAGCTCAACCTAAAAAAAGTAAGCAGTGAGCCTTCCCTCACTGAGAATAACGATTGCTACGACTTAGACGGCACTGAGATTGCAGTATTTCCAGACAAAGAAAGTGCGTATGCTTATTATTCTGATAATACAAAGACTGATAAGATAATCAGGTATTTCAAAACAGACAGCTTAGGTGATACAAAAGCTATTTCTAAAGACGGAGTGAATTGGGATACCAATTCAAACTCTGACCTTTACAAAATCACATACAGTAACACTCTGTACGCTGTTGAAACAAAAGCCGGTAAAGGCTTTGAAAGATATAAACGCCCTGTTCAGCTTGAACTATTAGAGGGAACATCAGGCGGCTACGCACTCTTAGGTGCAACCATCTCAAACATTCCTAAAAACGATCCAATCGGTATTCAGATTCAGAAGAAAAATGCCGTTACAGGTCAAACAGTTGATATGGGCGGTGCTGAATTTACCCTTAAATTTTACAAAGGCTTTTATGATTCGGCAGATGTTCTTGCTGGACTTGAGCCTGAACGCAAGTGGGTGTTAAGAACTGATAACAATGGTAAAACAGGTTTAATAGAATCATATCGTTCTCCAGAAAATGATTATGGAGAAAAATTCTACTATAACAATAGCGGTGAAACAACACTCCCACTCGGCACTCTTTCAATTCAAGAAACCAAAGCGCCTGACGGATTTAAAGTAAATCCTCAAATCTTCATTCGTCAGATTAAGCTCAATGAAACGACTGGTGATGTTGACCTCGAAAACGAGCTTATAGTTTCCGAAACACCAGATGTCGGATATATCAAAATTCATAAGCAGGCACAGACAGTTACAGGACTTGTAGAAGTTGGCGGTGCAACCTACGGCTTGTATTCTGATAAGAACTGCAAAACTATTTTGCAGAGAACAGTTACAGACAGTAACGGTAACGGTGTGTTTACAAAAGGTGTTGAGTTTGGCACATACTATGTAAAGGAAATTATAAATCCGATTGGCTACGACCTTGACCCGACTGTATATACGGTGCAAGTGACAGCAGCCAATCCCACTGATGATTCGGCTGTTGTTGTAGAGGTACTTGAGAATGTAGAAACAGGTTCTCTCACAATAAAGAAAACATCTGAGGACGGCAAAAAGGATTTCTACTTCAAGATTACCAATGACGCCGACAGCACTTGGGAAAAGATTGTATGCACTTCAGAGGATACAGGCACATATACAATTTCGGGTTTGCAGATTTATAATAACTCAGTACCGATTAATTACACTGTTACGGAGTTAGGTATCAAAACCAACACAGGCTACGGTTTACCAATCTACTATGTAAAAAACCAGCCTGTTACAAAAACGCTTGTCGGCTCTGACAGTAACAACCCTATTGAGTACAGTTTCTATAACAAACTTCAGCCAATCATACTTAGACTTAAGAAAGAGTCTGATGATAAGGTTATCAGCGGTATCTATTTTAGATTAACCGATAATCAAGGCAACACATATGAAGATAAAGCTACATCTTCAAGAGGTCGTATTAATTTTGGCGATTTACAGGTATATGACGCAAATCACAACAAGATTATCTACACCGTTACTGAGCTTGGCATAAAAAATGCAGACGGTACATACTCACTTCCTAAGCGATACAAAAAAATTGCACCTACATCATTTGTTTTGAGCTATGACAAGTCTGAATATATGAATACATATTACCGTCAGACAGTTACAGTTAAAAATACTCTTGAATATGGCAGTCTTGCCGTTCAGAAACTATCTGAGGATAACATAGTTAAAGACTTTTACTTCAATATCAAAAGCTCAGACGGCAAAGTAAACGAAACTATCTGCACAGACAGCAACGGTTATAATTCACTTGAAAACCTCAATGTATATGACAGTAGTGATAACCTTATCGAATACACCGTAACAGAACTTGGCTTTAAAAATTCTGACGGTACATACACTGTACCGGAAAGATATAACACACCTGAACCACAGACAGTTACTCTTGAAAAGAGCAAGACTGTTACAGTTGATTTTAAAAACACTCTCAAAAAATCTTCAATCAAGGTTTCAAAATTTTCTCAGGACGATGTAGTTCAGGACATTTACTTTGAACTCTTTGACAGCAACGGCAATGACTATGGTGTGAAGGTCACAGATAGTAAAGGCTTTACCGAGGCGTGGACGGACCTTCCGATTTACAACTCGGATAACAGCTTAATTTCATATACAGTTAAGGAATTAGGATTTAAGGACTCCACCGGTTCTTATTTAATCCCTAACCGATATGAAACTCCAAGAGATGTAACAGTAACACTTGGTGACAGCCTTACTTCCGTTAAGGTAGTTGAAATAAGCAATATACTCGTTGACGGTAATGTTGTCCTTACTAAGAAGGACGATAAAGACAATACGCTCGCAGGCGTAGAATTTGCCTTGTATTCCTCCGAGGATAATTCACTTGTTCAGTTATATGGATATAACGGCAGTGACGGCGATTACAGCTATGCTAAGATGTCATCATATCAATTAACTGTAAATCCAACAAAACTTAAAACTGACGAAAGCGGTGAGCTGTATGTATGTAACTTACCTTACGGCAACTATTATTTTGTCGAAACAAAGGGATTAGACGGATATGTCTTTAGTGATGAGCCTATCTATTTCAGAATTACGGAAAATGCAACCTCAGTAGAGGTTACTGCAATCAATGAGATTAAGAAAGGTTCGGTAACTCTTACTAAGACCGATTACGAAGGAAACACACAAGAAGGTGTCGGCTTTGAGTTATATGACAGCAACGATAAGCTCCTTACCGTATATGTAAATAAGTCGGGAGATTACTATATGGAAAAAGGATATAACGGTGCTGATACAGAAGTTACTGCCTTGACAACAAATGCGGACGGAAAAATCAAGGTAGAAAAAATGGAAAGCGGAAAGTATTACTTCGTTGAAACCAAACCGCTTTCGGGCTATGCTCCGTATGGTAAGAAGGTTGAGTTCGCTATTGACACTTCAAATGAGAACCTCACAAATGTTTCTGTTTCGGTTCAGAATAATAAAATTATTCTTATGAACACAGGCGGTACAGGTATGTGGGTTCTTGCTATGCCGTTACTCGGTGCAACGGTAATTGCCGGTGCGGTATATGTTTTCTATTTACGCAAAACAAAAAGAGATTAAAAGTTATAACAACACAAAGAGATTAAAAAATTAACAGCTAATATACAGAAAGCAGCCTTTTAAAAACGGGAATTTTTAAGGCTGCTTTTTTTGTATAACAAATATTATTATTATTTTAGAAAGGAAAATGCAAAATGAAAAATGCAAGAAAAATCTTCGCAGCTTTTATTGCTGTACTCACACTTTTGGTGTGCGTTCTGCCTGCAAGTGCAGCAACAAACGAGAACAAACTCATTGATACTTCAAAGAAAGTATCTCTCACACTTAACTGCAACAAGGCAGGCTACACTTTCTCAGTTTATAAGGTAGCAACTCTTGGCTCTAACGCAAGTGCAACTAAGTACACATCAACAAATGCCGCATACGGCATTGACGAAGCACTTAACAAAGGCAACAATGCAGCATTACTCACAAAGCTTGACGCAGTAAGCCTTTCAGCACTTACTCCTAATGCAGTAGATACATTCGTATCAAGTGCTGCCACAACAAGCAAGAAACTTACAGGTCTTGCACAGGGCGTATATTATGTGAGAGTTACAAAGTACCCAGCAGGTACTACTCAGGTAAGAAACAGCGTTATCGCACTTCCTTATTACAACGAGGCAACTGCGAGTTGGATTTACAGTGGTTCAATTAACCTCGCAACAAAGGTTAAGGACGAAACACCGTCAATTACAAAGAAGATTGAAAACTCAACAAAGCAGAATGTAAACTATTCTGATGTATCACTTGGCGATACAGTTACATACTCGATTACTTCGGGCGTTGCAGGTTCAGCAAGCGTTCAGCTCACTAAGTATGTCGTAAATGATACTATGAGCAAAGGTCTTACTCTTGATACAAATTCATTCAGCGTTAAAACAGTAAATGCTAACGGCGATACACTTGCTACTCTCACAAAGGGTACTGACTACGATGTAAATGTTACATCAAAAGAAGAGGGTAAGGAAACACTCTTCAATGTAGCTTTGAGCAAAAGTTATCTCAAAAATGCAAGCTTCTATTCTGCTGCTAATGTAGTAGTTACATTTAACGCAACACTTAACAAATACGCTGTAATCGGCACACAGGGCAACCCTAATACAACTAACCTTCAGTACGGTAACTCATCTAACACACTGAAGATTGAGGGTAATACAGTATATGTTTACACATATGCAATTACATCTACAAAGACTGATGAGGCAGGCAAGGCACTTTCCAATGCAGAGTTTACAGGCTATACAAGTGAAGCAGACGCTAAGACTAATACAAACTCTATTGCAGTTGGTGTGTCTGACAGCAAAGGTAAAGTAGTATATAAGAACGCAAAAGGCGAAGTAATGAGATTTGCAAGCGGCACATATTACTTCGTTGAAACAAAAGCTCCGTCCGGCTACAACCTCAACGGTCAAATCATTAAGGTTGAAGTAAATGCCGAGTACGGCACAGTTCTTACAAACGGTACATATGTAACAAACTGCCCTGCTGACGGTACAGCAACATTTGCCGTAGAGGACTACAAGGTAATCCTTCCTAACACAGGTGGTACAGGCAGAACAATTATTTATGTTGCAGGCTCTGTTCTTCTCCTTTCGGCAATCGCAGTATTCGCTGTCAGAGCTTTTAAAAAGAGAAAGACTGCAAAATAATAATGGGTTCATAAAACTATTTGAAAATTTAATTTATATAAAAAGGGGGGCTTAGAAGTGCCTGAGAATAGCAAAGCTGTAAATAAGGTTGCAGATAAAGGCTTTGATAAACAGCCAAAGTCAAAGTTTTCGCTTGTCTTAGGAATAGTTTTGCTCGTAACTGCGATAGCTACATTTTTCTATCCTACCGTAGCAAATTACATCAATACAGTAAGCAGTCATAGTCAGCTCACAAACTATGACAACAATGTTAAGGTTCTTACTGACGAGCAAAAGCAAAACTATTTGGAGAAAGCATATGAGTATAATAAAAATTTAATTAATTCTCAGACCTTCGACTCCCTTAATACAGATAGTGAATATGATAATATATTAAATTTCGGTAACGGCTTGATGGGAAGTATAGTAATACCGACCATTGATGTTGATTTACCGATATATCACGGTACAGACGAAAGTGTACTGTCAAAAGGTGCTGCACATTTACCAAACTCCTCATTTCCCATAGGGGGCAAAAGCACTCACTCCATTATCTCAGCACACACCGCATATCTTACTCAAGTATTTTTTGACAGGCTCACAGAGCTTAAAGAAGGCGATATATTTTACATAAAAATACTTGACGAAACATATGCGTACAAGGTATATGAAATTAATGTAATCGAACCCGAAGATACTTCATTGTTTGGCATACAGGAAGGCAAGGAAATAGTAAGCCTTGTAACCTGTACTCCGTATGCAGTAAACACGCACAGACTCGTTGTTACAGGTCAGCGAGTGGAGTTATCTGATGAGGCTACCTATGACGAAGAAATCACTCAGAAGGTAAATATACAAATGCCTCATATAGATATTATTTATATTATTGCGATTATAATTACAGTTGCTTTTTCTGCTTTTCTTATCATTTCTCATATAGTGAAAAAGAGAAAAAGCAAAAAAGAAAAAACCAACGAAAACGAAAGGGTGAATAAAACAGATGATGAAAGCTAAAACAAAGCGTATTTTAGCTGCGATTATGTCAGCAGCTATTCTTGCAAGTGTAACTGCCGCAGCTATTCCTTCTGCAAGTGCGGTATCAAGCACTCAGAGTCAAAAACAGCAGACATCTCCATACCTCATTGATTATTCAAAAACAGCCTCTCTTACTCTCTACAAATATGAAATGCCCGATGTATCTAAAGCTACTGAAGGCTCAAAGGGAGAGCAGACAGACAAAATTCCAGAAGGTGCTACACCGCTTGCTGATGTTACCTTCACGGTAACTAAGGTAGCGGAGCTTAAAGATTGCATTGACAACGGTAAGCTCTCAATTCCGTCCCTCGAAGAAGCTGCAAAGGCTGTACAGACATCTACTGAGGTATATACAGCTACAACAGACACAACAGGCGTTGCAAAGCTTGAAAACCTGCCTCTTGGTATCTACTATGTGCAGGAAACAAAGTCGCCTTCACAGGTAGTTAAGAAGATTGCACCGTTTGTTCTCACTTTGCCTCTCACAAATAGTGACGGCACAAAATGGCTGTATGATGTATATAGTTATCCTAAGAATCAAACATCATACGGTTCTGCAATTCTTCAGAAGGTTGACTCGGTTGATAACAAGACTATTGAGGGTGCTAAGTTTGACCTTCAATATTCAACTGACAATACAAACTATCAGACATTTATGCCTGATATAGTTACAGGCTCGGACGGTACTGCTACTATCGACAATCTTCCTTCTCAATGCTATTACCGTTTCGTTGAAACAGAAGCTCCGGACGAAAAATACATTGTTGACAGCACTAAATATTATGAGTTTTATATTGACGCAGCAGGCAATATGGTCCGTGATGATTCAGTAGTTGCTGACAGCACAGTAAAAGTGGAGAATGATTATCCTTTAATCCACAAATATATACTTGACGGTGAAAAGGGTACAAAGGGTATTGATAACACCGCAAATATTGGCGATACGGTATATTGGGAAATTAATACTTCGATTCCTTATGAAATCGGCGATATGACTACATATACAATCACCGATACAATGAGCAAGGGTCTTAAATATACAGGTGCAGAGCTTTATCTTGATAACAAGACTAAGCTTACAGAGGGTACAGACTATACTGTATCTGAGGACGGTTTGAATGTATCATTTGCGATTGATACTAAAAAACTCACAAGCTACTCCGAAGTAGAGTTATATTTCAATACAGAGCTTACCTCAGAGGCAGAGCTTGCGGTTGATATTCCGAACACATCAAAGCTTACCTATACAAATAACATTGGTACAGAAAGTACATATCAAGTTACATCTGAAACACCTACTGTTCATACAGGCGGTTATTCGTTCTATAAAGTAGATGAGAGTCGTAAAGGCTTACAGGGTGCTACCTTTGCTTTGTATAAGAATAAAGATGACAATGCTAACGGAATTTCTCCGATAGCTACTCAGCAGTCGGACGAAAACGGTGTTGTAACCTTTACCGGACTTGCTTACGGCTCTTTCTCAACCAATGATGAAGAGAAAGCTCAGGGCGGCGTTGAAAACGGTGAAACAACCTATTGGCTTGTTGAAACACAAGCTCCGGCAGGCTACGCTCTCCACGCAGAGCCTATTGAAATCAAGGTAAACAAAACATCTCATATTGCAAGCAATAATGTGGAAATCGTAAACAGCCTTGTTCCGGATATGCCTAAGACCGGTGCGGTTCAGTCAGCTCTCTGGCTGCTCGGCACTCTGATTGCTCTTGCAGGCGGTGCAATGTTTATCATTACTTCAAGAAAAAAGTCTGAGTAATCAACTTTTACTTTTTATCTTACATTTCTGTTTATCAAAAAATATATAAAGAGCAGCTTTGCTTTTTGGTTTATCATTCCAAATTCAAAGCTGCTTTTATTTTTTTGAAGGAGTTTTAAAAAAATGCTGATTTATTTAGAAATTTTCACTGTAATTAATGTTTTGGCAATAACTATAAATTTTACGGTAATGTGTGTAACAAGAGAAAATAAAAAAACTATACTCATAAACACTCTAATCAATGTATTTGTTACTGCAATTCTTATGGGAATATCCTGTTTGCTTTTTAGCACTGAGATAGAGAAATTTTTTAATTGGTTTTTTGCTGATACATCTGTTGATAATTCTAACGGATATTATTTTATACTCGGCTTAATGTATTTGTTTATGTTCGGTGTATGCAAAAAAATGCTTAGACCGTTTATAACAGGCTGCTGTTATAGATTAATACAAAAGGTAAAGTCATTAAAAAAGAAGAAATGAAACTAAAAGTAGCCTTACATCAGTAACGCTACTGTATATGAAAAAACGCTGTTGATGTAAAGCTATAAATCAAAACCTGACTTTTTTACACGCTTACTTTTTTTATGTTATTCTTATTTCAGTGAGGTGATGAATATTTGAAGTCAAAACTAAAAAAGTACAAAAAATTTCTATGGATATTGGTAATTGTAATCGGTATATCTCTTTTGCTTTTCCCGACTGTATCAAGTTTTGTAAACCGTCAGAAGTCGAACGATGAGATTGACAGCTACAACAAAGCTGTATCTGAACTTACCGATGACGATAAAAACAATATGGAACAAAATGCTGAAAAGTATAATCAAACAGGTGACAGCAATTACTATAACGCTCTTAATTTGGGCGAAATAATATCATACATAGAAATACCGAAAATCAATGTGTATCTGCCAATATATAACGATACGAGTGAGAAAACCCTGTCGGTAGCAATAGGACACCTCGAAAAAACTTCTCTGCCGATAGGGGGCAAGGGAACACATTGTGTACTTACAGGTCATTCGGGACTTACGACTAACAAGTTGTTTACAGATCTTGATAAGCTCTCGGTCGGTGATACATTTACTCTGCATACGCTTGATGAAAAGCTTGTTTACAAGGTGACAACGATTGAGATAATACTTCCTGAAGATGTGTATTACAACTGCGAGCTTGATAAGGACCAATGTACTCTTGTTACCTGTACACCGATAGGTGTAAACACTCACAGGCTGTGTGTCAGAGGAGAACGAGTTTTAAATAATGAGGATTAGGAGGGAGAGAAAAATGGAAATTATTTTTGACAGCAAAAGGCACGAAGAGTTATTTCACAAGCTGATTAAGAAATGCAAGCGAGTAAGAGCTGATACAATATCTGTAATGTATCTGCTTGCACTTGCTTGTTATGACGAAGCTCAAGCAAGTCAAATGTTTAATTTTGAATCAAATTGTATCTGCCCTGAAAATTTTAATCAGCCTTGGCAAACAAGTGGTTCTGTTAGAGCCATTAGGCTTGCGTTTGTATTGTGGAATGGTTATCCCACAGAAGAACATCAAGAAAAGAATAATGTCTATAACATTTTCGGATATTCGGAGTGGGATAAATTTTTCTTACAGGCTATAAAATTAAGATTTCAAATATGACAATCAATACTTTTGGAGTTTTTTTAATATTTACTAAGGAGTGACAGAAATGTTATTTATAATTACTTTTATACTTGCAACTGCGTCTTTATTCGCATACTTATTTGCAAAATCATTTATAAATCCGAACCGTAGTTTTGCTAAACTTGCAATTACCTTAACATCATTAATATCATTTTTATTAATTATAGTATGTATATCAACAATTATCTTATCTGTTAAGTACACAAATGAAATTAAACTTTCAGACGAAGTTAAAAGCAGTCAAAACATTGTTAATATTAAAGACAATCGTGAAACCGAAGGCGGATTCTTTATCGGGTGTGGCGAAATTAATGCCAAACAATACTATTATTACTACTATAAAACTGATAGCGATAGTTACAAAGTCAACAAGATTAATGTTGATGATTGCGAAATAATCTATACTAAAGGTACTCCGCACATTGATACTATCGTAAAAACTGCTGACGAAAAATCAACCGAAAATTGGCTTACTTTAACACCTAATTTGTCACTGAGAATTTCAACAGCAGGAGAAAAGTATAAAATTTATATTCCCGAAGGTTCAATTACAACGGATTTTTCGATTGATATGGAATAAACAATACTAAGAACAAACACAAAAAATAAATATATAACATCTTCGGCTATTAGAGTGGGATAAATTTTCTTACAGGCTATAAAATTAAGATTTCAAATAACCAATAGGAGAGATATTACTTATGGGATATAGACATAAATCACGCTTTATTTACGGGCAAATAGGACAAAGACTAAAACAGTTGCGAAATCAAAAAGGTGTTTCTCAGAAAGTAGTTGCAGACTATTTGGGAGTCGATAGAAGTACCTATACTAACTACGAAATGGGAACTACTACAATGACATATGTAACTATACTAATGCTTGCAAGATACTTTTCTGTTGACTTCAATACCTTGCTCTGCTATGACCTTCAAACCCCAAATTAATACAAATATACGATTGGAAGTGAAAAAATGAACGATAATTCATCTTTTAACATTTGCTGTGCAGCAGTGCTTGTGACATTAGTGCAAATTGTATTTATTGGATTAAAGCTGCTTAATGTAATTAATTGGAGCTGGTGGTATGTGTTGTCACCTACACTGATTTATGCAGGTTTATGGTTCATAACCGCAATTATAATATTTTTTACTGACGATTAAGTTAGAGAAAAGAAAGAGAAACGGAAAATGAATATTTGGAACAATTACATAACAAGTGTACGAACCAAAATACAAGTCAAACAGGATAAAAAGTTACTTACTGAAAGACAATGGAAGTTAAAACATTTTGTGAAAATTAATGATAAATGCGGTAAATATTTATGGATTAATGCCTATTGTCCATCTAAGGAGCTTTACTTATGGGACGAGGAAGTTCGACCTATGACCGAGCAGGAGCTTGCGAAATACCGAGCAGACGAAAAAAATAAGCGTATAGCTCGGAAAAAAACTCTTCTAAAGCGCAAAGAGGCGAAAAAACAAGAAGAATTACAAAAGTACACTTAGTGACGATTATGCAGACAGCAGTAATGCTATTACGGACGGCTATAAATAAGGAGTGTGATATAAATTGTCGACAAGAAAGCATATATCAAAATCTACAAGACTAAAAGTTTACGAAAAATACAACGGCCATTGTGCTTATTGTGGTTGTGAACTTGCGTTAAAGGAAATGCAAGTTGACCATATACAGAGCGTGTATTGGTATGACGGTGCAAACGATATTGAAAATTATAATCCTGCTTGCAGAATGTGTAATTTTTATAAATCTACAATGTCGGTTGAAGATTTTAGAGAGCAATTAGGTAAAATACTATCAAGACTGGAAAAGGTTTTTATTTTTAGATTAGCTAAGAAATACGGCTTAATCAGAGAAATAAAAGAACCTGTAATATTTTATTTTGAAAAAGAAAATTTGAAAAAAGTTGTGGATTTTGAGCGTGAAAAGCTATCCCTCCAAGAACTATAAATAAGGAGGACTATTATGAGAAAGAAAATAATCAATAATTCAGTATGTATTGCCAAGACTGTTGATATAGCACTCTACGATTACAAAGAGAATTTTGTTGCAGACTTTATTACTGATTTTGGTATCCGTAAGACAATTAAAATGAGCAAGAAAAATCTGCAAAAGATGTTTAACTGGAAAGAAGCAGTTGAATTTTTGAAGTTTATAAACTATGACAAAGATATGTATGAGAAATTTATAAGATATTTCTTCCCTGATAAGTTAGAATACTTATCGTTGGTGAAAGAAAATGAAGTCATAGTTGTTGATACAGAAACAACCGGACTTAATCCTGAAACTGACGAGCTTTTGCAAGTTTCAATCATCGATGGCGATGGAAATACATTGTTCAACAGCTATCTAAAGCCAGTGAACACAAATAGTTGGGACGAAGCAATGGCAGTCAATAACATTACTCCTAAAATGGTTGAAAAAGCACCTACTTCTGCTGAGATTTACCCTGCATTAGTACATATCATTGAATCTGCAAAAGTCATTATTGGATATAATGTAAACTTTGATTTGAAATTTCTTTCTGCTAATGCAGTAGGAGCAGAAAATAAAAACGCAACTATTGTAGATGTTATGAAGGATTTCGCAGACATATACGGTGAATGGAGTGAGTATTATGGTTGTAATAAATGGCAGACGCTAACTAAGTGTGCCGAATATTACTGCTACGATTGGGGCAGTGAAACAGCACACGATAGTTTAGCGGATTGCAAAGCAACACTATACTGCTACAAGAAAATTCAAGAACAAAATTAGGTTCTGATATCAATAACGACCAATTTGTGAATGTAAACTCAGAGTGGGACAAATTCTTCTTGTAAGTTATAAGATTAAGATTTTAAATAACCGTATAGGAGATGATAATTATGTTAAAAAAAGCAGTAAAAGTGTGTTGCGTTATTTTGGAAGTATTATTACTCATTGCTAATTTAGGCGTTTTAGTTGGTGCTTTTATGGTTGATCCATTAGTAGCAAGAAAACTTGAAACAAATTATGCCGAGTATTATGCCAAAGCTAAAAATAATATGCAATTAGAAAAATCGCAAAAGAAAGCAGAGTGTACGAGAGCTGTCAAATCTGTTGATACGGATAGTTTGCGAGTCACAAGCGAATCATATTCTTTTACAGTTAATGACTGTATAAATATAAAGGAATATTATTATGACTGTAATGTTAAGTATATTGAAGATAATACATACGATTGTACTTGTTATGAATATTCTTGCCTTGTGACTCCTCAACAAATTTCAACATATACAGTTATAGTCGTTGGCGATGGAGATATGAGTATTTCAAATTCTGGACAGGTTTTAGATTTGGAAAAAATATCATCTAAACAACTTGAGCGCTTCGCAAAAGAAATATTAGAAAATGAAATTGATTCATCATATGAAAGTATTTCTTGTGTGATTGGTCTTTTTGATATAGTTGCTATTTCAATGGTTGTAGCTATTATTTTGTTCAAAGTAATTAAACCAAATGAGGAAGGAACGGAAAATGAATAAGCTATTCAAGAAATTGCTGATTACAGCAACAGCAATATTGTCGGTCTGTTACAGCACATCTGTATTTGCTGCCGGTTTTGATGTGAATAACGATGATAGCGTTAGTGTAAACGATGTAACCTTTTTACAGAGTGAAATATCAGACTTTACAGACAATATGGACTATGACCTGAACAATGACGGCAGAATTGATGTAAACGATGTATCGTTTTTACAAATTGAAATCAGCAATCAGAGCGTAGAAAATAATACACAGATAAGTATATCAACAAAAGAATATTGCAAAAATGTCGGTGATACTTTTACGATTTCTGTTGATACAAATAATGATGTAAATGAGATCACCTTTACATCATCTGACAGTTCTGTTGCTAAAATTATTTCAACGGAAAAAAGTTTGGCAAAAGTAAAAGTGAATAAAGTTGGCAACGCAACTGTTACTGTTAAGCAGTGCAGGGAAACTGTAACGGCAAAAATCAAAGTTGAAAAAGCAAGGTGTGTTGATTTATCGGAGTGGAACGGTGATATTGATTTCAATAAAGTAAAAAAGTCAGGTGTTACTTGTGTAATTCTCAGAGCAGGCTACGGTAAAGACGATAATCAAGAGGACGAAAAATTTAATGAATATTATGCAAAGGCAAAGACCGCAGGTTTAAATGTTGGAGCATATTGGTACAGCTACGCTACTTCGGTTGACGCAGCGAAAGCAGAGGTTAAAAACTGTATGAAAACTATCGGGGGCAAAGAATTTGACCTTCCTTTGTTTCTTGATGTTGAGGAGTACAGACAGGCTGTTCTGCCGAAAAGGACTCTTACAGATATTATCAAAACCTTTTGTAACGGTATGAGAGATAACGGCTTTGACGGTGGCTTATACAGTGCCAAGTCTATGCTGATGGATAGTGCATATCCCGATGAAATATCATCTGACTATCTTGTGTGGCTTGCCGCTCCGAATGAGTCGTACAGTAAGCTGCCAAATTTTGTTGACATTCATCAGTATGATTGGTACGGACGAGTTGACGGTATATCGGGAAATGTTGATATGAATTATGTTTATAATCTAAACGCTTGATAAAACGCTCATACATCTACATATTTTGACTGTATCACGATTTTATATTTAATCAATACAGCTTAATGCCTAAGATATAAAATTGCATACAAGCCAAATCTCGAAGTTTAATGCAATACTTAGTCTTATTGAAACACTGAAAATTGAATACAATTAGAATTTTAAGTCGGTTAGGAGAAATATATATCTTATCCGACTTATTTATTTCATTAAAAAACAAACAAAAAGCAGGTAAGAAGGGAGAGTTGACCGCAAATGGAACAAGTAAAAGAAACTCATATAGTTGTCACCGATGAAGTAAATCAATCATTTGACTTATGGAATGATATTGATTTATCAACGATAGGCTTACAGGCTCTAAAGCTACTTGATGTTTTTCTCACTTGCCTGAGTTTTGGATATGATGAAATTGACGAAGATGTAGAGGATATAAGCGAAGTCGGTATAACCGAGGTCGTTTTCAGCAAAAGAGAATACGAGAAAGCATTAGGTGTTAGTCGAGTTAGAACCAAACAGTTACAAAAGCACTGTGAGGAGTTGTCATCGTTAAAATTTTGTAATCCGAATTTTGCCGATAAAAAAGTATTTGAGTATTTTAAGGCTTACTATGATGAGCAAAAAGGCAAATATATGATTGCTGCTAAGTGCAGCGTTATTGTTCATAATCTCGCTTTTTCTCCGAAATATAGTATTACATATGCTCTGAAAAATACGCTGTGCTTGAAAAGTAAATACAGTGTTTTGATGTATAGGTTTTTAAGATATGCTTTAGCCGAAAAAAGCTTTGTTATATTTAGATTACCTTATGAAAATTTAAAAAATATTATGCTGTGTAAAGATAGATATTTAGAAATTAGAAATTTTAATGAGAAGGTTATAAAGCCTGTAAAAGCAGAGCTGAAACAGAAAACCAATATTGATTTTATTATCTATGAATACGGCAGAAAAGAGAAAAATGTAACGATAGTTGCTAAGGAAAAATAAAAAAGAAAGGGTGAATATTTATGAATAAAGCATTTGGTAGATATGACTGTATTCCACCTTAAAATCAAGTTCGGTGTACAACTGCTCACACCTAAAGTCAAGTTCGGTGTACAACTGCTCACACCTAAAGTCAAGTTCGGTGTACAGTTGCTCACACCTAAAGTCAAGTTCGGTGTACAGTTGCTCATACCTAAAAATCAAGTTCGGTGTACAGTTGCTCACACCTAAAGTCAAGTTCGGTGTACAGTTGCTCA
>ERZ791689.76-NODE-76-length-67990-cov-3.63243_pt1 | contig 67990 bp, 75 predicted proteins | sample MGYA00509957_ERZ791689 | MGnify/ENA primary metagenome ERZ791689 (study PRJEB30046, sample SAMN00715167) | human gut metagenome | study: EMG produced TPA metagenomics assembly of the A metagenome-wide association study of gut microbiota in type 2... | reverse complement strand
CTTGCCTCCAAAGGCCGGGCGGCTCCCCAGTGTTTTCTTATGCACCTGTCGTTTTTTCATAATTAAATTTACGTTATATGGGAGTTTCGCTATAAAGTAATAGATGGTATACTTGGGAAAGAAAAGATAGATAGGAAGGTAGAATAAATGGAAATGGTAACACTTGGAAAGACCGGGATCACGGTCAATAAGAATGGATTCGGGGCGCTCCCGATACAGAGGATCAGCACAGATGATGCGGTTGCGCTTGCCAGAAGGGCATATGAAGCGGGCATGACTTTTTTTGATACGGCAAGATTTTATACAGACAGCGAGGAAAAATTAGGCGAAGCTTTTGACGGAATGAGAGAGAAGGTCTGCATTGCCACAAAAACAGCAGCACAGAATGCCGAAGCTTTCTGGAAGGATTTAGAGACTTCTTTGCACAATCTGCGGACAGATTATATTGATATTTACCAGTTCCACAATCCTTCGTTCTGCCCGAAGCCAGGAGATGGCACAGGATTGTATGAAGCGATGTTAGAGGCAAAAGCGCAGGGAAAAATACGCCATATCGGAATTACGAACCACAGACTGGCAGTGGCAAATGAGGCAATTGATTCCGGTCTGTATGAGACGTTGCAGTTTCCATTCTGCTATCTTGCAACCGAAAAAGATCTGGAACTTGTGAGAAAATGTAAGGAAGCGGATATGGGCTTTATTGCAATGAAGGCACTTTCCGGCGGACTGATCAATAATTCTGCCGCAGCCTATGCGTTTGAGGCACAGTATGACAATGTGCTTCCTATCTGGGGCGTGCAGAGAAAAGCAGAGCTGGAAGAATTTATTTCCTATATTGATAACCCACCGGTGATGAATGATGAGATCAAAGCACTGATCGAGCATGACAGAAAAGAATTAAGCGGAGAATTCTGCCGTGGATGTGGTTATTGCATGCCATGTCCGGCAGGGATTGAGATCAACAACTGTGCGAGAATGTCGCTGATGCTGCGCCGTGCACCATCGGATGCACAGCTTACACCGGAAATGCAGGCGAAAATGAAAAAGATTGAGAATTGCCTGCACTGCAACAAATGTAAGAGCAAATGTCCATATGGGCTTGATACACCAGCATTGTTGCAGAAAAATTATGAGGACTACAAGCGCGTGCTTGCCGGGGAAGTGAGCGTGAGATAAAGGAGAACAGCAATGAAAAAGACAACTGTAGTTTTTGATTTAGACGGAACATTATTAGATACTTTACAGGATCTCGCAAATGCAGTCAATTATGCACTGGAAAAGCAGGGAATGCCAAAGCGTACATTAGAGGAAGTGCGTCAATTTGTAGGAAATGGTGTGCGTCTGCTAATGATCCGGGCGGTGCCGGATGGGGAGAGAAATCCATTATTTGAGGAAACCTTTGCGCTTTTTAAAGAATATTACGGCGAACATTGCAATGATAACACAAAGCCGTATGCAGGCGTTGTAGAGCTGATCGAGACGTTAAAGGAAAAAGGTTATGCGGTGGCAATCGTATCAAATAAGATTGATTTTGCGGTCAAAGAATTAAACGACCTTTATTTTAAAGGAATCGTTCCTGTAGCAATCGGTGAAAAAGAGGGCATCCGCAGAAAACCGGCTCCGGATACAGTATATGAGGCATTGAAGGAACTTGGAAAAACGAAGGAAGAAGCGGTTTACGTTGGTGATTCTGATGTGGATTTAGAGACTGCAAAAAATTCCGGCATGCCATGTATTTCCGTATTATGGGGCTTTCGTGACAAAGAATTTTTGGCAGAGCATGGGGCAGAGCGTTATGCAAAGACCGCAGAGGATGTGCTGCGGTTTGTAGAAGAAATGTAGAGGTTTGGCAGATTGTGCAGTGACTCGGTAGAAGTGTGCATCGATTCAGCAAACTGCATATTTGCGAGGAAAGTTTGCGCATCATAATGGGGAGTAAAGCAGAATGGGAAATTTTCTTCCAAAATATCCAAAAAATTATTTCAAAAATCAAAAAGGGTTAAGAAGCTTCTGGAAAATGATCTCCATTGGAATCAGCATCATTTTTGGAATATTAGCATGTATTGATAAATTTGAAAAACAGTGGGAATTAAACGTGTTTTACTTTGGGATTGCTTTACTGCTGTTTTACATTTTTATTCATCCGGTCTGGATGGATGCAAAAAAGAAAAAAGGCTATAAGTTTGAGGAAGACGGGATTTATGTTTTTAATATTCTGGGAAAACAAACCAGAATGATCGCATATCAGACGATGGAAAAAGCGGTTCAAAAACGGCAGGTCCGTTGTAAAAACAACGGTCTTGTAATCGGAAAAGGAAGAAATAAAATCTGTTTTTTATACGAGCCGGGAAGTCTGGAAGCAGCAAAGCGGGTAAGACAGTGTTACGACATACTTCAGAAACACATTGAGCCAGCATTGCCGTGTTTCAGGCAGACAGGACAGGATTTGTTAGACCGCAGAGCTTTTTATCGGAGATGCAGGAAACGTCAGACGATATTGCTGTTGATCGGCAGCTTTTTTGCAGGCGTATTCTGCCATAACAGTTCTGATCCGGATGCAACGGTGATGCTGATCGCAGCGGTTGTCGTGGGATTTTGTGAAACGCTGACACTGCTCAGTCTATATGGAACAATTCTTCTGGAAGCAGAAAATGAGAAAAAAATTACAAGAGAATTCAAAGAGACAGATTATATCAGGGCGAAAGATGCGCGTTTCGGCAAAGTATACACAGCCGTTGTGGTCGTCTGTCTGCTTTTGTTTAATGCATGGGTTATTTTCTTTTCATAAAAACAGTACATAGAAAATAATGTGTAAAGGTCTGGAAGAAAAAATATCTGACAGGCTGCGGGGATGAGTGAATATGCTGCGGGAAAAAATATATGAATTGAAAAATTGGAAATTGGCGGTTCACACAACGTGGAATCCGGGCGCGGAAAATGTGATGCGGATTCACCTTGTTCCACCACGCTTTCTGTCGGGAAAAATAGTGCCTTCTGTTGTGATATTGAATGGGCAGGAAATCGTACCGGTCAGTGAGGCATGGGCGATTCTTCTCACAGAGTTTATCCGGCGGATCAATCAATATGCAAATCATGCGATAGAGGAGAAGGAGGTGCAGCAGGTTCTTAAAGAAACCTTTGGAGCGGTCAGAAAGATATATCCGAAAACAGACCCAGAAGTTTTTCGCAGAGACTTGTCGGTCATGCTGGATACATTTGAGGATGTGATCGCTGGAAAAATTCCACAGACGGAGATCGCAGGAATAAGTCTTGGGGAATATGCACCGTATATGCGGGCACCACACCGGATGGATCTTATGGTTTCTGCCATGACACGCGAAGGAAAATGGCATTGCAATCAAAAATGCATACACTGCTATGCGGCAGGACAACCGCTGTCAGAAGAACAGGAGCTTGACACTGAAAGCTGGAAAAAGATCATCCGTGCATGCAGGAAAGCAGGAATTACCCAATTGACCTTTACGGGTGGAGAACCTACACTTAGAGATGATTTATGTAAACTAATTTCAGAGGCAAGATGGTTTGTAACAAGGTTAAACACAAATGGGATACGGCTGACAAAGGAGCTTTGCGCAGAACTTGTACAGGCGGAACTTGACAGTGTGCAGGTGACATTTTATTCGGCAGATCCGGATATTCATAATGAACTTGTTGGCGGTGCACATTATGAGGAAACCGTTGCGGGAATTAGAAATGCGCTGACAGCAGGAATCAATCTGAGTATTAACACACCGCTTTGCAGTTTGAACAAAGATTATCTGGAAACACTGAAATTTTTACATAATCTGGGTGTGCGATATGTGACCTGTTCGGGACTGATCATCACGGGAAATGCAAGAACGGATGAATCGGTACGGACACAGCTTTCAGGGGAACAGCTTTATCAGGTGTTAAAAGAAGCAGCCGGATATTGTTATGCAAACAATATGGAAATCAACTTTACATCGCCGGGCTGGATCGCGCAGGAAAAGCTGCAGGAGCTTGGACTGGATGTACCGTCCTGTGGTGCATGTTTAAGTAACATGGCAGTCACACCAGACGGAAAAGTAGTTCCGTGCCAGAGCTGGTTATCGGGAGAAAACTTTGGAAAAATGGGAGTGACACGCTGGAAAAAGATCTGGAATCATCCAGACTGTAAAGCGCGCCGTATGGAAACCGCACAGATGAAACAGGAGTGCCCATTAAGGGGAAAGGCGGAGATGACAAGATGAAACAGACGGTGAAAAAATTATTGTTTATGCTTGGTATCATGTGTTTGACCATATTCGGAAAAGAGACATCGACAACCGTTTTGGCGGACAATTTGGATGAGATTGAAAATTACACGATTTACGCAGAACCAGACTGGGAAGACGGCTCTGTTTATCTGAAATATGATATTACGTGGAAAGTGTTGGATAGCGACACAGACGGTCCTCTGGAATGGGTTAAAATCGGTATCCCAAATTCGAATGTAGAGGAGATTGAGGGTTACAGCAGTAATATTGAAAATATTCGGTATTACAAAAATGGCGGTTCCTATGTAAGGATTGATTTTGACCGGAAATATTACGAGGGTGAGACGGTAGAATTTTCATTTGGAATCCACCAGCATCATCTATACCAGACTATAGATGGCATGAGAGTGTATCGATTTACGCCGGGCTGGTTTGACGAGATTGTTGTAGATGAACTGAATATCTATTGGAAATCTGACAATATAAAATATGTTTTAAATGGATATTGGGAACAGGATGGTTACTATCAGTTTCGCACGTCTTTGGCGGAGGGGGAGAAGTACACTGTAAAAATAGAATATGATGCAGGTGTATTTCAGACGGAAGACGACAAGAAGATTACGCATCCGGTTGGAACAGGTACAAAAATTGTAATGGCGGTTATGCTTCTTGTAGTGCCGGGCATTTTGCTTTTACTTATCATCCGGGCGTACAAAAAAGGCAAACCGGTGGATTCTTACAGAGCGGAGAGCGGATTTGGCAATGCGTTTACTGATATCAGAACGAGCAGCCATTACACAGGCGGCAGAGGTAGTGGTGGCTGTGCCTGCGCATGTGCGTGTGCCTGTGCCGGAGGCGGGAGAGCCGGATGCTCGAAAAAAGATTTTTACGGAACAAAGCTTACGACAATGGCAATCCGCGAGGCGATGAAAGACACCGCACATGAGGAAATATAACTGTATGGAAACGTATAATTATATAGAATGAAATATTCATAATTTACTTAATCTCGATAAAAAATAAAGATTAAGTAGATTATGAGGCTTTTGGCTACCGTTTTACTTTTCAGTATGCAGGTTTATCGGAAGGTGGAATGAAAGAGCAGTTGTTTGCATTTACATCTTCCTTAAAGGATGCGGGATATGTATTTGAGAAAAAACCGAAAAACTGGCTGGAAGCGTTTAAGGGTCTGAAAGATGTGGTCAGACAGTCAAAGGAAAAGAGAAAAGTAATTTTTATAGATGAATTGTCATGGATGGATACAGCGAAAAGTGATCTCATGGTCGCATTGGAGAATTTCTGGAATGGATTTGCATCGGCAAGAAAAGATATTGTACAACCGTCTGACGGAACAGATACATTTGCAGACTTTTACACTGAAAGAGTGTGAGGAATATGTGCAGGCAGAAGGATTGGTTTTGAATCGGGAGCAGATTCTGCAATATTATATGATTTTTGGTGGAGTTCCATATTATTGGGGATTTTTGAAAAAAGGATATAGTCTGGCTCAGAATATTGACCGGATACTTTTTGAAGCCTTTACACTGTTTTACTTTAAATTTTTGAAAAATCCACCTACAGATGAACATTTCTGGCCAAATCAGTTGAATACACCGGCTGTGAATACGTGGATGGACCTTGCATTTGAGAGAGTCTGCATGGGGCATATTGTTCAGATAAAAAAGAAACTTGGTATATCCGGTGTCCTGACAGAAGTATCCGGAATAAAATTCACGATCTGCAGGTGCAGACCGGGACAAAATATGCAATTTATCCAACAATGGTTACCACATATGGACTCGTGAGAAATTCTTATGCTGATAATATCCAGTCGGTGATCACGCTGGAGGATTTGTTTGTGTAAATGGCAGGACAGAAAGAGTGAATATATAAAAATAAAAGATGTTGAAGGGAAGAAATTGTAGGAATATAGTTTCTTCTCTTTTTTCATGTTTAAATAATCAAAAACGATAAATGACATTACAGTTGACAAGACAACTGTAAAGTGTTACCTTTAACAAGAATCTTATTAATGAGAAAGAGTGGATGACAAAATGGAAGTAATGCCTCATCTGAAACTGCGCGATGACCTCGGTATTAAGTACGCAATCCTTCCTGGGGACCCGGCAAGGGTGGATCGGATCGCAGAACAATTAGAGGACGTGGAGGAGTTAGAATTTAACAGGGAATACAAAAGTATTGCAGGAACTTACAAGGGAATGCGTGTGCTGGCAGTATCGACTGGGATCGGCGGACCTTCGACCGGAATAGCGGTGGAAGAACTATCGCGGATCGGTGTGACGCATGCAATCCGTATTGGAAGCTGTGGTGCATTACAAAAAGAGATCAGACTTGGGGATCTGATCTTAGTGCAGGGTGCAGTGAGAGATGAGGGAACTTCTAAAACCTACATAGATTCCATTTATCCGGCAATACCGGATTATGAACTGATGAGTGCCTGTGTACAGGCAGCGGGCGAGGAGCAGATTTCATGTCATGTGGGAATGGCACGAAGCCACGACAGCTTTTACACCGACAGAGAGGACGAGATTGATGCACTGTGGGCTGGCAAAGGTGTGCTTGGCTGTGATATGGAGACGGCGGCACTTTTTGTGATTGGAAGGCTCCGTGGTGTGAAGACGGCCTCGATTCTGAATACGGTAGTGGAATACGAGGACAGCTTAGAAGACAACATTAATAATTACACAGACGGTGAGAATGCAACCACTCAAGGGGAAAGAAACGAGATCCACGTAGCACTGGAAGCATTGCACCTATGTATGAAATAAAGCACGAATCATCGCAAAGCTGGCGAAAGCCACTTTGCTGATTATAATAGGTAATTGCGAAACTTATAAATAAATTAGATTAAATTGTGAAGAATTGACAAAAGCTTGAGAAGACATTGGGGAGCCGCCGGTCCTTAGAAGACAGGAATGACATCAGGTCATGACTGGCTTCTAAGGACCGTTGCGAGCGACACATAGTGAAAACGTGTCTTCGAAAATTTTGTTAATTCTTCACAATCTTCTCAACTTGAATCAGAGTTTCGCAATTATCTACTGATTATAAAAAAGAGAGGAAAAACGTTATGAAAAACATTTTTAAGACAAAGTTAAACACAGCAAGTCTGGTACTGATCCCAGCATGTATCGGTATCAATTACCTTGGAAAATTATTTGCATCCGTATTAAAACTTCCATTATGGTTAGATTCCATTGGAACCTGTATCGGTGGTGCACTTGGCGGACCAATCATCGGCGCTATCTGCTTCCCAGCCAATAACCTTATTTACGGATTTACAACGGGTGATTCCATTACATTAGTATATGCGCTCACAAGCCTTGGAATCGGTCTTGTCGTTGGTATTATGGCGCGCCTTGGCAAAATGGAAAAAATCAGCGGTGCGTTACTGACTTCTTTAGCCGGCGGTCTTGCAGCAGTATTAATCTCCACTCCGTTAAACGTTATTTTCTGGGGTGGTACAACAGGAAATGTCTGGGGCGATGCAGTATTCGCAGCAACACAGGCAGCAAATCTCCCGGTTGTATTAGGTTCTTTCCTGGATGAAGTCGTTGTGGATGTTCCGGATAAGATCATTACGGTATTGATCGTGTTTGCGATTTTAAAAGGACTTCCGAAAAAACTTACTGCTCTTTATGATGTGAACGACAGTGTGGAGAGCTTAGACTAAGAAGTGAAAACATATTCTGATGGAGTGATTTAGATGAAAAGTATCAGCCTTTATGTGGATAAAGATACCTATTTGACCAGAATGCATCCGTTTACGAAACTGTGTTATATCCTGACAGCGGTCGTTGCATCGCTGATCGCAGGGAAGTTATGGGCATTCGCTATATTCATTGGAATCAGTCTTGTAATGCTTATCAGTGGAAAAATCATGAAAAAGGTTTTTCCACTGATTGCGTTTTCTTTTACAATTCTGATCACCATATTTTTGATTCACGGTTTATTCAACCATGAAAATGCAAATATCATGTTTCAGTTAGGACCGTTGAAATTCTATCGGGAAGGAATGATGTATGCACTCCGGATCAGCTGCAATGTTTTAAATATGCTGCTGGCATTTGCAGTGTTTGTGCTCACGACAAAACCGGTAGAATTGGTGGAAGACTTGGAACAGGCGGGATTTTCGCCGAAAATCGGCTACGTTATCAGTTCCGTTTTTCAGATCGTTCCGCAGATGAGCGGAACAATGAATACGATTATGGATGCGCAGCGAAGCCGCGGACTTGAAACGGAAGGAAATCTGATTACCAGAGCAAAATCTTTTCTGCCATTAATTTCTCCGGTTGTTATGAGTTCACTCATTAATACGAGGGAGCGTGCAATTGCGCTGGAAATCCGTGGTTTTGAGGCAGGACAGAAAAAGACCTATCTGCGGGAAGGAAAAATGAAAAATTCCGACCGCGTACTGTGTCTTGTAATGGCTATGGTGATCGCAGGTGTCATTGTGATGAGAATTGTGCTATAGATTCTCATACGAAAGATTGCACTGCGTGTTGTTAAAATAAAATTGGAAGAAATAAAATGTGTTAAGCTATTAAAGGAAAAATTATGGCATACATAAAAGTTGAAAATCTAAAATACCGCTATCCAAATACAACAAAGCTTGCATTGGATGGGCTGGATTTTGAAATAGAAAAAGGTTCTTTTATCGGAATCGTAGGGGAAAATGGAGCAGGAAAAAGCACGCTCTGCCAGTCATTCAATGGTTTGGTACCCGGATTTTTTAAGGGGGCTTATGGTGGAAAAGTGCTGATCGAGGATACAGAGGTGGCAAAAACATCTGTTTCTGCACTGTGCCAGAAAGTAGGGCTGGTTTTTCAGAATCCGTTCAACCAGCTTTCCGGTGCAAAAGAAACTGTGTTTGAAGAAATTGCATTCGGTCTGCAGAATTTTGGTGTTCCGAAAGAAGAAATGGTAAGCCGTGTCAATGAAGTAATGGAACTGCTTGACATTGCAGCTTACCGGGACAGGAACCCATTTGACCTGTCCGGGGGACAGATGCAGAGAGTCGCTTTAGCAGGTATCCTTGCCATGAAGCCGGAAGTGATCGTGTTAGACGAGCCTACCTCGCAGCTTGACCCGGCAGGAAGCGAGGAAGTTTTTGCAGCAGTGGATAAGCTTGCGAAGTCTGGAATCACAATCATCATGGTCGAACAGAAATTAGAAAAAATGGCAGAGTACTGCGATAAGATTCTGTTACTGCATCAGGGAAAACAGATTGCATTTGATACACCGGAGCAGATTTTTTCCAGAGAAGATCTGAAAAATTATGGTGTGAATCCGCCAGCTTATACGCGAATCTGTCAGAAATTCGGTGTAAAAAAGGAGAATGGATGTTATCCGGCTTCGCTGCGAGAGGCATTGGCGTTGAAGGAGATGTTCCCGGTGGAAGAAGCGTTTGCTCGCAGGAAGTGTGCAGCTGGAAGTGCTGGAGAAACGTCTGGTAAGCCAGAGAATGCAGAAAATGAACAAATCCAGAGTGAAATAGTTGATAAAAATGTGTCAGGGACAGTGGATTGTGGAAAAAATGTTTTCAATATCGAACACCTGAAATTCCAATATCTCGAAAACGTTCCGGTGTTGCAGGATGTAAACCTTATCATTGATGACAGACCGACTGCCATTGTCGGACAGAACGGCGCAGGAAAAACAACTCTTGTAAAATTGTTAAAAGGACTGCTAAAGCCGATAAATGGAAATATTTATTATGGCGGAGATGACATTGCACAAAAGACAGTTGCCATGCTAGCCGGAGAGATTGGATATGTATTTCAAAATCCGGATGACCAGATTTTTAAATATCATGTGATTGACGAGGTCATGTTTGGACCACAGAATATAGGCATGACCAAGGAGCAGGCAAAGGAAAAAGCACTTCAGGCATTAGAACTTGTCGGATTAAAGCAGCTTGCAGACGAAAATCCTTATGATCTGGAATTGTCAGAGCGGAAGCTGGTTGCGATCGCATCTGTTCTTGCCATGGATACCAAAGTGCTGATTTTGGATGAGCCGACCATTGCGCAGGACTGGAAAGGCAGAACCATTATCCAGAACATCATAAAAGATTTGAGTAAGCAGGGAAAAACGGTGATTGCAATTTTGCACGATATGGATTTTGTGGCAGAAAGCTTTGAGCGTGTGATCGTTATGGCACATGGAAAAGTACTGGCAGACGGCACGAAAGAGGAAGTGTTTGCACAGAAAGATATTTTAGAGCAGGCAAGGATTGACCAGCCATATCTGACGAAGCTGTGCCAGCAATTGGGGTATGAGAAATTGTATTTTACGCTTGAGAAGTAGAGCAGAATGTCCGATTGTTACATCACAAAATAGAGAATAAAATTGAAATATAGAATGGAGGTTTACATAATGAGAAATTTATTGGTTGTAGTAGATATGCAGAAAGACTTTATTGATGGCTCTCTTGGAACAAAAGAGGCAGTTGCCATTGTAGATCATGTTGTAGCAGAAATAAAAAAATATGACACAAAGGATATCTTTGCAACAAGAGATACACATCCGGAAAATTATCTTGAGACACAGGAAGGAAAGAATCTTCCGGTTGTACACTGCGTCAAATGCACAGGAGGCTGGGAAATCAATGCAAAGGTAAAAGAAGCATTAAAAGACGCAGTCGTGATTGATAAGCCAACGTTTGGTTCGAAAATTCTTGCAGAAGAAATCGCAAAAATCGCAGAAAAAGAAGACATTACGGTGACACTGATCGGACTTTGCACGGACATCTGTGTAGTTTCCAATGCACTTTTGATCAAGGCTTATCTGCCGGAAGTACCAGTGAAAGTGATTGCTTCCTGCTGTGCAGGTGTGACACCGGAAAGCCATGAGGCAGCACTTACTACCATGAGAATGTGTCAGGTGCAGGTGGAGTAAACGGGGATTTTTTGCTGGCAGCAAGATTGTATTTCATAAGGGAATCCGCTATACTATAAATAATAGTGTAGCGGATTTTGCTTTATAGGAAACTGCAAAGCAACTCTTTGTTCTGCGCCCAGCGGCGCACGTTTGGAGATTGGAACCGATCCGGCGTTGTTTGACGGGTTATATATTTCAGCAAATACAGAATTGTGCCGGGAGTATATGGGAAAATATCCGGTAATTTTTATTTCCTTAAAGGGCGTTGATGGAATGACTTTTGAGGAAGCAGTGGTTCGTACTACTACAATTGTAAAAACAGAAGCCAGAAGGCACTATTATCTTAAGGATAGTGGTAAACTGGTAAAAGAGGAAATCGCCCAATTCGAACAGCTTTTGTCGGGAAAGGCTGAGGATATAACCGACAGTCTCCGTTTGTTATCGGAACTTTTATATAGACATTATGAGCAAAAAGTCATTATTCTGATAGACGAGTATGATGTTCCTCTGGATAAAGCCTTTCAGAATGGTTATTACCACGAAATGGTGAAACTCATGAGAGGGATTTTAGGTCAGGCATTGAAGACAAACGATTTTCTGCATTTCGCTGTTTTGACAGGGTGTCTGCGTATCTCAAAAGAAAGCATATTTACCGGGCTCAACAATTTTAAGGTACTTTCAATCCTTGATGCCAGATTTGATGAGCAGTTTGGTTTTACAGATGATGAGGTGAAAAAACTTCTTGCTGAGTACGGGTTTTCTTCCTATTTTGCAGAGGTTAAGGAATGGTACAATGGATATCACTTTGGAAATGCCGATATCTATTGCCCATGGGATGTGATAAATTATGTTGACCAATTAAAGTATGATCAGGCAGCCATTCCGCAGGATTACTGGTCGAATTCCAGTGGAAATGCCATTGTCAGGAGCCTGATCGACAAGGCAGATGTTCAGACAAAAAATGAGATTGAACGTCTGATCGCAGGCGAGTATATTGAAAAAGAGATTTCACAGGAACTTACCTATGATGAAATTGATAATAAGATTGAAAATCTGTGGAGTGTCCTTTTTACAACCGGTTATCTCACACAGCATGGGCGCACAGAGAATGGTAAATATCGTCTTACAATCCCGAATAAAGAGATACGGAATCTTTTTACAAGGCAGATCAGAGAGTGGTTTCGTGATGTGTCGCAAAAGGATGGAGAAAAATTAAACGCATTTTGTAATGCATTTGTAGAAAAAAATCCGGATAAAATAGAACAGATTTTCAGTGATTATCTATGGAATACGATCAGTATAAGGGACACTGCTGTCTCGAAGGAGAGAAAGGAAAACTTTTATCACGGTATTTTACTGGGACTTCTTGGTTACAAAACAAGCTGGCTTACAAAATCCAATGCAGAGTCCGGAACAGGCTACAGCGACATTCTTGTGGAAGTGCCGGACAACAGAACCGGAATCGTGGTTGAGTTAAAGTATGCAGAAGACGGAGACATGGAGGCAGCCTGTGCAAAGGCATTAACGCAGATTGATGAGAAAAACTATATCATGAAGCTAAAGCAGGACGGCATGCGTAATTTTATAAAATATGGCATTGCCTGTTACAAAAAAGACTGCAAGGTTGTGCTTGGGGAATAAAAAAGACTGCAGGCTGGATTTTACAAGCCTTGCAGCCTTTTCAATTTACCGCATCATATCTCTAAGCCGCTGCTTCTGGAGGTTGACTTTATCAATCGGATCGCCTTCGGTGTATCCCCATTCCTCGGTCAGATTTTCAGTGATACGTTCCCATGTGTGAAGGGCTTCTTTTAAATTGCCCTGAATCTCATAAATCGTGGCAACGCCCCAGAGTGCATCATAAAATCTGGGTTTTGCATCTAATTCATATGATTGTTCATACAATTCGATTGCTTTTTCGTAATGACAGAGCTGTGCATGGATTCCAGCCAGATCGAACAAAAAGTCAGCGTCTTTGGTATGTGATTTTTCAATTTCATCCATTTGTTTTATGGCATCGTCATACTTGAATTCTGCAAGCGCAATACGGATTGGATAAATGGTTTTATTCAGGTCATTGGCAGATTCAAGCCGGGAATATATTTTAAAGTATTCTCTGGCTTCTGTTACTCGGTGATCTGCTAATAAGTTATCCAGCAGGTATAAGTAGTTTCTTGGAAGCTCTGGATGTTTTTTGATCACTTCTTTGTAGAAAGAGATTGTTTTGTTATGATTTGCGCAGTTCCAATCGCAGATAACGGCATATTCGCTGTCCTGCAGTAACCACTGATCCTCTTTTACATCCGGATGCAGTAAAATGGCTTTTCTTGCGTATTCACTTACCTTTACGCCTTCGCTCATTAATTTGTGATGATATAAATGCGCAAGCAGGGATTCAATGCGGCCGTTTTGTTTGTCGGGATTATTTTTGTCGTAGTCAGGCAGCAGATTCAGTAATAACTTTTCGGAATCATGATATTGGTAGTCACTTAATTCAGATTCAAATTCCAACATATGTTCAATTCTTGTCAGTTTCTGCTCGGTGGAAAGCCCAAAGAGCTCATCAATGGTTACTCCGAAAAATTCGGACAGCGCTGGCAATAATGAAATGTCAGGCGCACATACATTGTTTTCCCATTTTGATACGGACTGGCAGCTTACGCCAAGATTGTTTGCCAAAGCTTCCTGCGTAACGCCTGCCTTTAAGCGTAATTGTTTTATTTTGTTTCCTAGATTCATAGTTATTTCCTCCAATCGTATTCATATATTTGATATACAATCCCAGAATAAAAAGTTAGGTTTTTGCTGATATTCTGGAGTATAGTGAATTTGATTTTTTAAACAATGATAATTTATTCCATATAAATTCCTGTATCTTCAATATGTATGATTCTATCATACTGTGAAAGGCTTTCTTCACTTGTATCATGTGTAATAACTAAAATGGTTTTTCCTTTCAGTTCTTCGCCTGTAAACAAGTAATGTTCTACTGCCGATTTCGTTTTTGCATCCATAGCCGACAATGGCTCATCCAGAAGAATCACTTCTGCATTCTTTACCAGCATGCGTAAAAACGCGATTGCCTGTTTTTCGCCACCGCTAAAACACTGGCAATCAGTTCCATTTCTGTTTAATAGTTCTTCAAAAAATTCCGACGGGATATTTTTTTTCATGCTACGCATCTTTTCCATATTATAAGAATGAAAAACAGTTACATTATCTTCTATTCCAGCCTTGTAAATATGCTCATTCTGGTCAGTATATGATATTAATTCAGATGTATCAAAGTCTCTTAGGTTTTCATTATCAATTGTTATATTTCCGAAATTCATTTTTTCATATCCCATGATGAGCTTAAAAAATGTTGATTTTCCGGCACCGCTTTGTCCTATAACTGCATATTTTAATCCCTTTTTTATTGTTAAATTCACATTTTCCAGTACAAAATTTCCTCTTTTAAAGGTTACGTTTTCCAGAGATATGTTTGAGTCAAATACATTCTTTTGTGGCAGAGTGTAAGGCTGATTATTTTGATGATACGATAATACTTTTTTCTTAACATCCTTCATGGATTGTATGGTAGTAATATTATAAAGGACACTGTCAATCGGTTCTATAAAAGAAGACACATAACTAAGTGTGGCGACTCCTGTTCCAATGGTAATTTCTTTTTTATAAAAAAGAATGGCAACCAGTCCCAAAGTGAATATTTTCACAATTTTAGTGGTTAATTCACTTACTCCTAACACCATACTCTTTTTTTTGCCATATAAATAACGCTTTTCTGCTGTTTTATTTAAAACTTTTTCATGTTTATCAAGTATTTTTTTCAGTGTAACCCGGTTAATGATATGAAAACCTTCTAATAAATCTGTAATGACAGTCACATATACTGCCATTTGTTCCTGATATACATTTCTTGCATCCGTCAGCGTTTTCCCGATTAATTTAGGAATCAGAATTGCAAATATGGACGTCACAATAATCATGAGTGCAATTCTCCAGTCAACTCCAAAAAATAAAACGATACCATACACAATAATCATGTTGATACAACGTATAATGCTGATGATCGGCTCAAGGTAATCCTGCTCTAACGCAGTAATATCATTTCCCTGTAAGGATATATATTCACCGATAGAATGTTTATAAAATGTTGATGAGTCCATGTGAAAGACCGAAGATAAAAAATCTTTTTTTAGTAAATTTTCAAATTGTATCCCGCCTTTAAAAGCAAAAATCATGCAAAAATACTGTGATAACGTATAAAAAAGCAGTAAAGAACCATATGCCAAAATGATCAGCAGGATCATTTTGAAAGAACTTTCTAATCCGTAATCAAACAGCCATTGTTGAAGTAACGGAGAAAGTGCCAGACAACTAACGCCTGCCAAGTCAAATAAAATCTGAGCTATAATGTATTTTTTAGTTTTATAAATATAGGTATTCATTTTTCACTCCTTGTTGGTAGCAGATATCATAAATTATAACGTCTCCTTTTGGCAGTACAATAACGCGAATGGCGAATCAGTTTAACATAAAGTTGAGTCCCAGATGTGATACAAATGAAATGATGACATCACCGTATCAATTTTCTCTATTCTGATCCGATATAAAAAATAGTAAGTAATGCAAACGGACAGCATATTGATTTCCGTGGATGAATATGTTAGTATGAACGAAGATAAAGAAAGGCACGTAAAGTGAAAGGTGAAGGAATGATTAATAGATAATTTTGTTTAAGTAAAGCACATATTTTAAGAAACTTGCGTGAAGCAGGCTCTTTTGTGTACACTTAAGTCAGATTATCGCAGATATCATTCCTTTTTTTAAAATTGTTTTACTATGTTTGTAGTGAAACGCGCGAAGAGCCGCAAGGAACTCTTTGTACTTCCCAAAATAAAAGGTTTATTTGGCGAGTCTATTTTGTGTATGCAAAATAGGCTCGTTTTTGCGTTACAGGAAATTGTGGAGGTATTTATGTTACAGATTAAAAAGTTAAATTTAATACATAAAAAAGATTTAAAAATCATACTGGATAACTTCAATCTGGTATTAAACGCTGGAGACAAAGCAGTGATTATTGGCGAGGAAGGCAATGGAAAATCAACTTTAATGAAATGGATCTATGATCCGGCGCTTGTAGAAAATTATATGGAGGCTCAGGGGGAAAGAATCATTGGGCAGGAAAAACTGGGATATCTTCCACAGCAAATGTCCGACGAAAATAAGGAAAAAAGCATCTATGAGTATTTTTCGGAAGAAGAAGTATTTTGGAATAAAACACCGAAAGAGTTATCTGCAATTGCAGGAAAGTTCGAAATGACAAATGATATTTTTTACAGTGAACAGAAAATGGGATGTCTTTCAGGTGGAGAAAAGGTAAAAGTTCAGCTTATGAGGCTTTTGATCGAGGATGTGACGGTACTGCTGTTAGACGAACCTTCCAATGATATCGACATCGCAACCCTTGAATTACTTGAAAATATCATAAATGAATGGGAGCATATCGTTCTTTTTATCTCCCATGATGAAACTTTGATTGAGCATACGGTGAATGTGGTGATTCATTTAGAACAGATTATGCGGAAAACGAAGACAAGATATACCGTTTCAAAACTTCCGTATCAAAAATATATGGAAGAAAGATACCGGAAATTTGAGAACCAGAAACAGCAGGCGCTAAGTGACAGGAGAGAGAAGAAGCTCCGCGATGAAAAGTATCAGAGAGTGGAACAGAGTGTACAAAATGCGCTGCAAAACTGTTCCAGACAGGCACCGTCTGTAGCAAAAAATCTGAAAGATAAGATGCATACAGTAAAGGCTATGGGACGGAGATTTGAAAAAGAAGATGAAAAAATGACAGAAATGCCGGAACAGGAAGAAGCTATTTTTTTCCGGTTAGGAGATCAGGATTCATATATCCCTGCTGGAAAAACAGTGATCGAGTTCGAACTTTCAAAATTAGTTACTCCGGATGAAAAGAGAGTTTTAGCGGAAAATATTGCACTCAAAATAAAAGGTTCAGAGAAAGTGTGCATTGTTGGAAAGAACGGCGCAGGAAAAACAACGCTTTTGCAAAAGATAGCGGATGAATTAAGAAAACGGACAGATATAAAAGCAGCATACATGCCACAGAATTATGAGGACATGCTGGATCTGGATGTGACACCTGTTGATTTTTTGGATAAATCAGGAGAGAAAGAGGAAAGAACGAGAATCCGGACATATCTCGGCTCGTTGAAATACACGACAGATGAAATGGAGCACCCAATAAGGGAATTATCCGGAGGGCAGAAAGCGAAGGTGCTTCTTTTGAATTTAAGCTTAAGTGGGGCAAATGTACTTATTTTAGATGAGCCGACGAGAAATTTCTCGCCATTATCAGGACCTGTGATAAGGAAGATGTTTCGGGAATTTCCGGGCGCTGTTATTAGTATTTCCCATGACAGGAAGTATATCAATGAGGTGTGTGATAAAATATATGAGCTAAATGAGAAAGGATTACACATTATTGAATGAAGGTGGAAAAGTATGATATACTATGACATGGATCTTTGGGACATCTACGCAGACTATATCAACGGAAAGCGTGAGATTGCAGAGATCAATGCAGAAATGCAGGAACATTTTACACAGAGGATGACTTAAAGTAACAGCAGGGAGAAAAAACATGCAATACACACCAAAAGATATATTAAACTATGTATATGAAAAGAAGTTAGATACAGATTTTCTTCTTGCGATCGCAGCACATATGGATAATTTTTCTATCGGAGAGATTACAGACAAACAGATTAAAAAGCGTGGAGAGGATTTTTACCTGACATCCAAAGCTTATCAACTGGATGTAAAACTCACGGATGATGAAGTGCTGACCGCGGCTATCAATGGCTTATATATCAGTGCTTTTATTTCAAGAAAAGATGATAATTACCGGGTGCATTTTCTGGTACATCAATATCCGGAAAGCATGAAGGAAAAGTTTGAAGAAGCGATTACCAAAGATGTAATTGATTATATGATTTATGGAACGATTATGGCATTGAGACTTGACACACCAGAGAAAATCCAAGCCTACTTGAATGCGTAAACATAGTAGAGAATAACACCGGAGGGTGTATTTGCGACAGATTTTGGTATAGAATAATTGACAATTGAAAAATGAAAATACTGATAAAAAAAGAAAGAGAGATATAACGAAATGAATATGAAAGAAGAAATCCATGCATTATCAGAGGAAATGCTGACAAATTTAGGAAGACTGGTTGAAATCGATTCACAGCTTGGAACACCGGAGAAAGGAAAACCATTTGGTGCAGGTCCGGCGAAGGCTCTTGAAGTGGGACTTAAGATCGCAGAAGAATTAGGATTTAAAACGGTGAATCTGGATAATTACTGTGGTTATGCAGAAATGGGCGAGGGAGAAGAAATCGTTGGTATCGCCGGACATTTAGATATCGTGCCGGTCGGTGGTGACTGGACTTATGATCCATTCAAATTGACCAGAGAGGGAGACCACGTATATGGACGCGGAACAACAGACGATAAAGGTCCTGTTTTAGAAGCCCTTTATGCGATGAAATTGCTTCGTGATTCCGGTGTAAAATTAAATAAAAGAGTTCGTCTTATCATGGGCTGCAATGAGGAGACCGGTTCAAAATGCATGGAGCATTATAATGAAGTGGCAGAGGAGTTGTCCTGCGGATTTACACCGGATGCAAACTTTCCATGTATACACGGCGAAAAAGGTCATATGTCGATGACTGCTTATTCAAAAAATACAAAAATTATTTCCATGAACGGTGGTTTTGTTTCCAATGCAGTATGCGACACCTGTACAACTGTGATTCCGGCAGAAGACGGTCTGAAAGAAAAATTAGAGACTGCCTTAGCAGAGACAAAATTACAGCAGTACAAAGTGACAGAAGAAAATGGACGGATCACTGTTTTTGCAAAAGGTGTACCAGCGCATGCAAGTATGCCGGAGCTAGGAGTGAATGCAGCAGGTGTAACATTTGCATGTCTTAAAAAGGCTGGATTTGAGGATGATTTCGTTCAATTTTATAATGAGCATATCGGAACATCCTGTGACGGCGAAGGCGCAGGTCTTAAATTTGAGGATGAATATGGTGCACTTACATTGTGCAATGGAATCGTAAAAACAGACAATGGCGTGATTTCCTGCACAATCGACATCCGCGTTCCGGTAACATTGAAAGCGGAAGATGTCCGCAAAATGTGTGAGGATAGATTAGAAGATGCGAATGGACGTATTGAGATCGGTGAAATCGGAGATCCATTATATTTCCCGAAAGAATCCCCACTTGTAAATGCTTTATACAAGGCATATGTCGACGTGACAGGTGACACCGAGCATGAGCCAATGGTGATCGGAGGCGGCACATATGCAAAATCATTGAAGAACATTATCGCGTTTGGACCGGAAAAACTTGGAATGGATTATCACATTCACAGCGCGGACGAGTTCATTCTTGTTTCCGAAATGGAAGAAGCAGTTTTAATTTACATGGAAGCAATCAAAAATCTGCTGGCTATTTAAGTGAAACATAGAAAATCTGTCGCGAGATGTTTGCATTTAACTGAAAGTTAACCACAACAAACAGAATGGATAAATGATTGCTGTGGAAAACGCTGTAATTCCGGCAAAAAGATGTGGATAAAAAAGGTTCCCCTAACCCAACATTTTCATTGACTAACAGGGCATACTGTTCTTAGAATGGAGAAAAAGGGGGAATTTTTATGCAGAAACTATCAAAGGCTGCAGTCGGAAGAAATTACACGATCCAATGGATGTTTGGTGTGCCGGAAATAATGGATTTCTTGCGGGAACATCATGTGGAAGAGGGAGATACAATACAGATTATCCGTAAATTGCAGGACGCACTGATCGTTGGGGTAAAAGGTGCAAGGTTTGCAATGGGAAATGAAATCGCAGACCGGATTCAGGTGTAGAAAAACTAAAAACGCAAATAAAAAGTAAGAAAAAAACAAAGGAATCATAGGAGTTGATACGGAATGGCGTATCAGCTCCTTTTTAACTGTTTTATTGAAAAGCAAAGGCGTTTTGAATAAGCTAAGAGAAAAAGCAGAGAGAACTATGTGAAATTTTTCAACAGAAAGTGATTATTGCAATTGGAGAAATTAAGAAATATAGTTTTCTCTGGTATATATATTAAAAATTCTCCGGTTTATGAAGCTTTCGATAAGCTGAGGGAGTCATACCCATATATTTTTTAAAAATAACACCAAAATGAGTTTGCGTTTTAAACTGATAGTATTCTGCAATACGCTGTATAGAAAAATCAGAATACTTAAGCATGTTTGCAGCGGCTTCCATGCGGGTTTGGCGTACATAGTCCATAAGAGTCGTATTTTCTTGTGACGAAAAAAGATGTTGCAGGTAATCTGTACTTATATGTAGATTTTGAGCCAGAATATCAGGAGAAAGTGGTTGGTTTAGATGGTGTATAATATATGATTTACATTTGTTGATATATGGAGAGGTCTCTTCTGCCTGCTTGCGTTGCTTTATCAGATAAAGGTAAGAACTAAAAATTTTAGAATAAATTTTTTGATATTGTTCTATGGAGGAGGACTTTGAAACTTCGGAGGAGAGTAAGTCACTGAGAGTATATGCATCATCAGGAAGTACACCGGCCTCAATTACGGCTCTGGTAAAAGTAGAAATCATCATAATAGCTCCATATTCAACTGCTTTTGTTGAGGAAGCGGCAAAATTTCCTGGATCGAACTGATACATTTCACGAAGAGCATAATTCATAGAATTTTCATCGCCCATTTGCAGTGCACGGATAAGCTTTAATTCTATAGAGTAAGGCGTGTGAACTAAGTTTAATTCAGAGTCAGTATCAAGATGTTGTTGATAGTTATAATAATCTATATTTGTAATTTCCTTCTCAGTTTTATTTTCATATAAATTTTCGGGCAAAATAGAGACTGGTGTATTTAAAGAGAGTGGTTGTATATTGCAGGAGAGAAAAAGATCATTGAACAGATGTATAATGTTTGAGACCTGTTCTACAGATGCTCTTGCGATTGGAAATGAAAATTTTTCTGGAATATGGTGCGTCTGGCAATATTGACGTTGCATATCTTTATGGATGGCGTAAAGAGAACACGGACCTATAAGAAGTGTAGATCCGTCGCTATATTTTTGTGTGAAATAAAAAATGTCATTATTAGAGTGATCTTTGGAAATACCTGGTGTGTCATAAATTTTAGAAAAGAGCGCAGAATCACATAATAATGGTGCCATGTGGCGATTATGTCTTGGAAAATATAATAGGTTGTCGTTTTCATAGTAGTAGATAGGATAGAAGCAAACGCTTTCTATCCTTTTTATATTGTCTAGAATTAACTGGTTCATAGTAAATGCAGGACTCCTTATTAATTAATAACATTAATAGGATAATAATAACATTTATAAGAGAAAATGAAAAGATGCTATGTAATATTTTGTAACTAAAGAAAATGCAAAAAAAGCTATTTCAAACGCAATTAAAAAATGAAAAGGAGAACAAATAATGAAAGTAGGAGTCATTGGCGCTGGGATGATCAGTGAAGTATATTTGGATAATATGGTAAACAAATTTGGTAATCTTGAAGTATTAGCCATTGCAGATATGAATATGGAAAATGCAAAGAGAAGAGAGGAGCAATTTGGAGTAAAGGCTTGTTCAGTGGAAGACATACTTTCAAATTCCGAGATTGAGATGATAGTGAATTTAACACCGCTTGGGGCACATTATTCAGTGATAAAACAAGCTCTTGAGGCAGGAAAACACGTTTATACAGAAAAAACGATTGCACAGACCACGAAGCAGGCAAAAGAACTTCTTAACCTTGCAGATGAAAAAGGATTATATCTTGGCGCAGCGCCAGATACTTTTTTAGGAAGTGCATTACAGGCGGCAAAAACGGCAATAGAGGATAATTTAATTGGAGAGATACACTCATTTGCAATTTCAGCAAACAGAAATAATCAGATATTGCTAAGTGCGATTCCTTTTTTAAGAACGCCTGGAATTGGTGTTTTATTGGATTATGGAGTGTATTATGTTACAGCACTTTGTAGTCTGCTCGGACCTGTGGAACGTGTTGGGGGAATGGTGAGTGCACCGATAAAACAGTATAGAAATATAATGCCTCAGAGTCCGGAATTTGGAAAAATGATCGACAATCCAAATGAAACACAGATTTCTGCAATTCTTAAGTTGAAGAATGGAATTACAGGTACATTTCATATTGATACCGACAGTTTAATTATAGATGAAGCTATATTTGCTATTTATGGAGAGAAAGGAGTTCTTTATTTATCTGATCCAAATCAGTTCGGAGGTGAAATTAAGTATCAGCCAAATTCAATTGATCCAATGAATCCGGTTGAACCGGTAACATTGTGGCAATTTACACCATACAGTGAGAATGATAGAGGTGTGGGACCAGCAGAGATGGCAAAGGCAATCGAAGAAGGAACAATGCAGAAAACATCGAAGGAAATGGCATATCATGTATTAGATGTGCTGGAACAGATTCTTGCTTGTGGTGAAAATGGAGAATTTATAAATATCAAATCTTCTTTTGATGTGATACCAGAAGGATTAAAGCAGAAAAAAGTAGATATTCAAAATATTGGACATATTACATTTCAAGTAAAAGATGTGGTAGGAATGAGAAAATTTTATACAGAAGTACTTGGAATGAAACCATTATTTAAATTGACGGTCAGAGACCTTGCAGATAGCTTAAAGCAGCAGTATGGGGATTCCGTAGTGGAGCAGTTGGCACCGCTTTTAAATGCAGGTGTGGAAATTCCCTGGATTGAATATTTTAAACTTGCAGACAGGCAATATTTGGAATTCTTTTATGATTTGGGCAATCCATATGGAAATTCAATTAAATATGAGGAGTATTACGGCTTTAAAAAAGTAAACTACGAAGTGGATGATATTCAGTCAATGTATGAAAGAGTGACAAATGCAGGTATTGAAGTGAAAGAGGAGATTCATCCTACCGCAGATGGATCGGTAGAGTTTTCTGTTTTGGACCCGGATGGAAATGAAATACAGTTTACGCAATATACAGAACATACATTAATCCCAATTAGTAGTGATCAGAAAAGAGAAAGTTTTTCCAACGTGCGCTATACAACGCAGATTGCATTAAATGTCGAAGACGAAGTCAATATGATGAATTTCTATACAAGAGGGTTAGGATTGAAAAAAGTATTTACACTTACTTATGGCATAATTGCACAGTATATGGAGGAGGTAGGAAACACAGATATCCAGACTATAACAAGTTTAAAAATGATGGGAAATATACCATGCATTGATTATATCGAGGTTGCTCCTCATCAATTTATCGAATTTCTTTACTGCATGGGACAGCACAAAAAGGAGCAGAGAGATCGTTCAAAGATATATGGATATCAGCATTTTTGTCTGGAGGTTCCTAATATTAAGGAGGCATGGGAAGCTGTTGTATACAATGGTATTCATCCAGACACAGAAATTGCACTCGGAACAGAAGGAGCATATCAGTTCTGGATTACAGATCCAGATGGAAATAAGTTAGAACTGATGGAGTATGCGCCTGGTGCAAAGCAATTACTATAATGTGAGGAGGAAAGTTGTAATGAAAGAGAAACATAAGATATCAAAAAAATTGCTGTTTGCATGGCCAACAAAAGGAATGGCGATAACAATTATCACATTGCTGGCAGGATATACAACATATTTTGCAACAGACTATCTTAATATTTCACCTGCAACTGCTGGAATAATTTTTATGATTTCAAAGATTTTTGATGGATTTACGGATATTATTGCTGGCTATATTATAGATAGAACAAATACCAAATTAGGAAAAGGCAGACCTTACGAATTGGCTTTTATTGGTTTTGCAGTTTGTAATGCATTGTTATTCAGTGCACCACAGATGAATTATCTGGCATCCTGCATATATCTGTTTGTGATGTATTCGTTTGTAAATTCTGTTTTTCTTACTTTTTTAAATTGTAATGAGGCAGTATATATGGCGAATACAATTGAGCATCCGTCAGAAGCAGTAACACTTTCCTCTGCTAATGGTACAGCTTCATTGATTGTTGGCGTAATTACTGGAATGGTTTTGCCACAGATTGTAAAAAATTATGGAAATACGAGAGCAGGTTGGAGTGCTATTGGCTGGGGAGTCGCTGTCTTAAGTACTGCTTTGGCAATGGTCAGATTTGCAATTGTGAAAGAAAAAAAACAAAAGACTGTGAATCAGGAAAAATTGACGATTATGGATTTACTGCGTGCAATTACTTCCAACAGATATATTTTAATTATAGCGGTGGCAATTCTTGTGTGTGGAATTGGAAATGGAGTGGCATTAAACATTGTTACTTATTATGCGCAGTATATATTAGGAGATGTGGGGGCACAGTCGATTTTGGCACTTGCGAATCTTGCGGTGATATTGGGTTTGATCCTTATACCTGCGTTTACAAGAAAATTTGGAACGATTAAAGTTTTAAAATTCACAACATTATTGGGAATTGTTGGATATGCGGGACGTTTGATAAAACCGGACAGTCTGATAGTAATATTTACTACAACGTTACTGGCAAGCTTTGGCTTTACAGTATTGTCAACATTTGTGAGTGTTTTCGTAATTGATTGTATGGATTACAGCGAATGGAAGACAGGGCGGCGAAGTGAAGGGGCATTAACATGTGCACAGAGTGTCACAGCAAAAATCGGAGCAGCAGTTGGATCAGGAATGATAGGTATTTTGATGGGACTGTCAGGATATGATGGAAAGCTTGCAGTTCAGACGCCGGAAGCAAATTATATGATTATTATTCTCTATACAGTAGTGCCAGCTGTATGTTGTATTTTGCAGTACATTTTATTACATATGTTTGATTTAGAAGAAAAATTACCGCAAATTAGATTGGAATTGGAAGAAAAACGAAAATTGGAGAGTGTAAAAAATGATTAGATATACAGAAAATAAAATTCAAAAAAATGAAACTGAAAATGCAAAAGTAATTCGTACAATTGCTCCAGAATCGACAGTATTATTGAAGAAAGATGGATCGTTTCCTTTACGTGAGATTGGACATATTGCAGTATATGGAAATGGTGCAAGACATACGATTAAAGGTGGAACAGGATCAGGAGATGTTAATGTTCATCATTTTGTAACAATAGAGGAAGGATTGGAGAATGCTGGATTTCATATTGTAACAAAGGATTGGTTAAAACAGTATGATGTAGTTATGCATGAAGCGAAAAAGGCGTTTTTTACTGAATTAAAGGTGCAGGCGAAACAAATTGGAATTCCTGTTACAATGCTTGCTATAGGAAAAGTTGTCCCAGAACCAGAGTATACGATTCCAATTAATGCAGAATGTGAGACGGCAATATATTGTCTTGCACGAAATTCTGGGGAAGGTGGAGACAGAAAAAACGAAAAGGGTGATATTAAGTTAAATGATTCGGAGATACGTGATATTCTTGAAATAAATGAAAAATATAAACGTTTTATGTTGGTTTTGAACGTAGGGGGATTGGTAGATCTTACACCAGTAAAAAATGTAAAAAATATTTTGGTTTTAGGTCAGCTTGGAACACCAACAGGAGATGTATTGGCAGATATCCTGACAGGAAAAAGTTATCCGTCTGGAAAATTAACAATGACATGGGCGAATCTGGAAAAATATCCGTCAACAGATGGTTTCGGGGATTTGAATGATACCTGTTATAATGAAGGAATTTATGTTGGATACAGATATTTTGAAAAAATAGGAGAGGAAGTCGGTTATCGCTTTGGATATGGACTGGGCTTTACAGATTTTGAAATAGGAAAAAGCAAGGTATCTGTAAAAAAAGATGAAATAAGTATAAATACAGAAGTACGGAATATAGGAAGATACAAAGGAAAGGAAGTAGTTCAGGTTTATTGTTCAAAACCAGATGGAAAATTGAATCAGCCTGTGAAAGAATTAATTGGTTTTGCAAAGACAAAAGAACTTTTCCCAGGTGAAGCAGACACAGTTGAAATTACATTTCGTGTTGATGCAATGGAAAGTTTCTGCAAAGACTGTGAAGCATATATTTTGGCAGATGGAAATTATTATTTGTCTGTTGGAACAGATAGTGGAAATACCAGAATCATTGCATGTATAAAAAATGAAGAACAACTGACTGTTTTACAGACGAAAAATCTCTTTGCAAATTTGGAAGTAGAAAGTCGGTTAAAAGGAAGTATATTTGAAGGCAAAAATACTGTTTCAAGAGAAGAATCAACGGAAGTAGAGACATTTATTCTTAATAAAGAGATAATTAAGACAAAAAAAGCTATATATGAAGAAAAGAAATGGCTGGCAGAAAAACAGGCTACAGCAGACTGGCGGGATGTAGTATCAGGACGAATTTCTATAGAAAAGTTTGCGGAAGGACTGACTGATAGGGAACTCGCATATGTGTGCTGTGGGTCAAAGGTGAATTTGACAGATATAGGAAATGTTATTGGCAGTGCATCCTCAAAAGTAGCGGGGGCAGCTGGAGAAACAACCGGAATGCTGGCAGATTCACATCATCTGGAAAGCATTGTTTTGTGCGATGGACCAGCGGGAATAAGGATTGCGCCAGTTTATACGTTGAAAAATGGAAGAACAGAGTCAAAAGAAATGTCATTTGGAAAAGAAATGATGGAATTTCTTGATGAAGAAGATTTGGAACAGTTAAAAAGGCAGGCTAATCTGAATATGTCTGAAGATGAAGAGAAACTTTATTTCCAGTATTGCACAGCTATTCCGATTGCTACAGATATTGCACAGTCATTTAATCTGGAAGCGGCAAAATGTTATGGTCAGATTGTTGGAGAAGAAATGCAAATGTTCGGAATACAATTATGGCTTGCCCCTGCATTGAATATTCAGCGATCGCCATTATGTGGGCGCAATTTTGAATATTATTCAGAAGATCCATATGTCAGTGGAATGATGGCGGCAGCGATTACTGAAAGTGTACAGAAGTTTAAAGGCTGTGGAGTGACATTAAAACATTTTGCATGCAATAATCAGGAGACAAACCGTTATGGTTCAAATAGTATAGTGTCTGAACGGGCATTAAGGGAGATCTATTTAAAAGGATTTGAAATTGCTGTAAAAAAAGCAAAACCAAGGGCAATTATGTCATCCTATAATTTGTTAAATGGAGAGCATACCGCGAATAAAAAAGAACTTTTAAAAAATATTTTAAGAGATGAATGGAAATTTGATGGAATGGTCATGACAGATTGGTTTACATCAACGAACATTATGAACATTCCAGACGGAAAATATACAAATTCATCTGCAGCAGGTTGTGTAAAAGCAGGAAATAATCTAATTATGCCCGGCATGGCAACAGATTTGGAAGATATAATGAACGCATTAAATAATAAACAGCATACATATACAATAACGAGGGACGATTTGATCAATTGTGCACTGCCGGTTTTAAAATGTATCTATGAAATCGGAAAAGAGGTGGAAGAATTATGAAAAAAGCGAAAGAAAAGAAAATAGATAAAAAACACAAAACTCCTAAAAATCTTATCTATGGATGGGGAACATTTGCGATTGCATTAACAATTATAGGGTTGCTTTTAAACTATGTTACTTTTTTTGCAACAGATTATATGGGGATTCCTGCTGTAACAGTTGGAATTATTATCATGATTTCAAAAATATTTGACGGGTTTACAGATTTTGTGGCTGGATATTTGATTGATAATACTAATTCGAAACTAGGTAAGGGAAGACCATACGACCTCGCAATTTTAGGTTATGCAGGATGCACGATTTTGTTATTCGGAGCACCTGAAATGGGGTTGAATGCATCATGTGTATACCTTTTTATTATGTATAGTTTAATTATGTCGGTATTTTATACATTTATTTGTTGTAATGAAACGGTATATATGGCAAATGCAATCGAAGATTCAAATGATAGTGTGAAACTGTCTTCTGTAAAGGGAATAACTTCTATGATTGTAGGTGTGGCAGCTGGCATAATACTTCCCCAGATTATAAAAAATTATGGTACAACACGACAGGGATGGTTTATTATTTCCATAGCGCTTATGATACCGTGCATGATTATCGGAATGATAAGGTTTACGATTGTGAAAGAACGGCGGAGCAGTATAGCGGAAAAAGAGAAACTTAAAGTTAAAGATATGATTGGGGCAATAAAGAAAAATAAGTATGTGTTGATTTATGCGCTTGTGATATTTATTGTAAATATTGGATATAACAGTGCAAATAATGTAGCAACTTATTATGCACAGTATATTTTAGGTGATATTGGTGCTCAGTCAGTACTTGCATTAGCAAATGTATCAACAATTGTATTAATGGCAGTGGTACCAATTTTTACAAAAAAATTTGGATTTCTCAGAACCGTAAGTGGAGCACTTGTGGTAGGCACAGCTGGTTTTCTATTTAGATTGGTTAATCCATCAAGTCTATTGGTAATATTTGTTGCAAGTCTGTTTTCCAATATGGGATTCATGGCAGTAATATCTTTTGGAAGTGTTTTTATTATTGACTGCATAGAATATGGTGAATGGAAAAGTGGAAAACGAAGTGAAGGCGTAATCTCTGCTGTGCCGAGTTTTTCAACAAAGATCGGCACAGCACTTGGAGCTGCAATGGTTGGGCTTTTAATGGGAATAAGCGGATATGATGGAACACTTGATATTCAGTCACAGTCTGCAAATAACATGATTATTTGTCTGGGGGCAGTTGTTCCGGCTGTTATTTGCATCCTGACGTTGATTGTTTTACATTTTTTTGACCTTGAAAAGAAAATGCCACAAATCAGAAGAGAATTGAAAGATAATGAAAAACAAGAGAATTTGTGAGAAGGTAAATACAACTGAAGTACATCATGAGATAGTAGGGAAAGAGCTGAATTTAAGCTGAAACTTGTGATGAGATGTTAATTTTGTTAGTTGAGAAAATCTGGTAGAGAGAGACTCTGCCAGATTTTTTGTTGTTAGGGAAAACAAGAAAAACTATGTGGTAATCTATAAATAAAAGAAGTATACTGAGATTAAGTGAAGTGATATGTGAATGGGGGAAGCAACAATGTCAGAACGAAATCATGAGGTTACTACAAAGCAGCAGCTTTTAGATGCAAATGGCAATATTGCAGAGCCGGGCTGGTCAAGACGGCAATTGCAGCAGTATTCCAGAGCACAGATCAAAGCGCCAAAGTTCCGAATCAAAGAATGGGATTATTACCTCGTGGTCGGGGATGACTGTGCGGTAGCTTTTACACTTTCGGATGACGGATATGTTGGTTTGCAGTCGGTTTCACTGCTCGATTTTTCAGAAAAACCATGGGAGCATACCGAGACAATTCTGGATGCATTTCCAATGGGAAAACTGAAAATGCCGGCAGATTCCTCAGAGGGAAATATTGTTTATGAAAAAAAGAATTTACGTTTAAAATATATATTAGAAAAAGAAAATAATATAACTGTACGTCATATTACGTGCAATTTTGATAACTTCTGTCAGGGTGAACCATTTTCCTGTGATATCCGTTTGAAACAGCCGGATATGGATACCATGGTGATCGCTACTCCGTGGGAGAAAAAGGGAAGATTTTATTATAATCAGAAAATCAACTGTATGCGTGCGGAGGGCTTCGCAGAGTATCATGGAAAACGGTATGAATTTTGCCCGGACAGACATTTTGGAACGTTAGACTGGGGACGCGGTGTGTGGACTTATGACAATACATGGTTCTGGGGCTCCGGAAACTGCGATGTGAACGGACACGCGTTTGGATTTAATATTGGTTATGGTTTTGGTAATACGAAGGCGGCAACGGAAAATGTAATTTTTTATGACGGAGTTGCACATAAAATTGATGATGTTACTTTTGTCATTCCAGCGGATGACTATTGTAAACCATGGAAATTTACTTCGAGTGACGGAAGATTTGAAATGGATTTTCAACCGATTCTCGATCGGTCAGCGTGTCTGGATTACAAACTGATCGTATCTGACCAGCATCAGGTATTCGGCAGAATGACCGGAACAGCAGTGTTAGATGACGGCACGAAAATTGAAATCAAAGATGTGTTATGCTTTGCGGAGAAAGTACATAACCGCTATTAAGCATTAACAAGCAGGTAATTGTGAAACTCAAAGTCAGGTTACAAAAATTGTGAAGAATTCAATCTACTGTACCTATGAGTTTCACAATTGCTTGCATCATAAATAAGGAGAGAAAACGGTAAACATGGTAAAAATAGATTTAATCACAGGCTTCTTGGGGGCAGGAAAAACCACTTTTTTGAAGAAATATGCACAATATTTGCTTGCCAAGGGACAGAATATCGGAATCCTTGAAAACGATTTCGGGGCTGTGAATGTGGATATGATGTTATTGCAGGATCTTATGGGAGACAACTGCGAGCTGGAAATGGTTTCCGGCGGATGCGATGCGGACTGTCACAGAAGACGGTTTAAAACCAAACTGATCGCAATGGGAATGTGCGGCTACGACCGGGTGATCGTGGAGCCTTCCGGGATTTTTGATGTGGATGAATTTTTTGATGCGTTGCGGGAGGAGCCGTTGGACCGCTGGTATGAAGTTGGAAATGTGATCACAATCGTGGATGCAAATCTGGAAGAAAATTTGTCCGAGGAAGCAGAATACATTCTGGCATCGGAAGTGGCAAATGCAGGACAGATCGTATTGAGCCACGCAGATGAGGTGGCAGAGAAGCAGGCGGATGCGGTCGTTGCTCATTTAAACCGTGCATTAGAGCAGATAAAGTGTCCGCGCAGGGTAGACAAAGAAGTGCTTAGAAAAAGTACACTTGCCTTAACAGAGCAGGATTTTGACAAGCTGGTTCAGTGTGGATACGAATTGCAGAGCTATCGGAAGATAGATATGGAGCAGAAAAAAAGTTTTGAATCGGTTTACTTTATGAATGTGCAACTGACAGAGGAACAATTAAAATCTGCGGTCGAAAAAGTGATGAATGATCCGGAGTGTGGAGAAGTGTTCCGTGTGAAAGGATTTTTACAGAAAAAAGACGGTGGCTGGATTCAGTTAAATGCGACACACAACGGAATCACAATGAATCCGATTGAGAAAGGGCAGGAAGTAATCATTGTGATCGGGGAAAACTTGCAAGAAGAAAAAATAAATAATATATTTAGTTTATAACAAGAAGAAAGGAAATTAAAACAATGAAAATTGCAGTAACCTACAACAACGGAGAGATTTTCCAGCATTTCGGAAGAACAGAACATTTCAAAGTGTATGAAGTGGAAGACAACAAGGTGGTTTCAAGTGAGGTGATCAGTTCCAATGGAGCCGGACACGGAGCGCTCGCAGGAGTACTTTCTGATGCAGATGTAAAAGTACTGATCTGTGGAGGAATCGGCGGCGGTGCGATCAACGCACTTACAGAGGCTGGAATTGAAGTATGCTCAGGTGCATCCGGAGATACAGATAAAGCAGTAGAAGCTTATCTGAATGGAAATCTTGAAAGCGCAGGAATGACTTGCAATCATCACGGAGAAGGACATAAGTGTGGAGAACATGAGGAAGGACATAGCTGTGGTTCACACACCGAAGAAGGACACGGCTGTGGATGCGGTTCTCACGAGAAAACCGAAGAAGGATCAAGTTGCAGCTGTCAGGGAGGTTGTGCTTCACAGAGCCAGATCGAAGGAAAAAATGTCGGAAAGACTTTAAAAGTTCATTATACAGGAACTTTCAATGACGGAACAAAATTTGATTCGTCTTATGACCGTGGAGAGCCGTTAGAGTTTGTGTGTGGGGCAGGAATGATGATCAAAGGATTTGACCGTGCTGTTGCAGATATGGAAATCGGACAGATCGTGGACGTTCATCTGATGCCAGAGGAAGCTTATGGACTGCCTGATCCAAATGCAATTTTCAATGTGGAGATCAGCCAGTTACCGGGCGCTGAGGATTTAGAGGTAGGACAGCAGGTATACTTGCAGAATGCAATGGGACAACCATTCCCTGTCACAGTCGCCGCAAAGGAAGCAGGCATTATCACATTTGATGCAAATCACGAAATGGCAGGAAAAGAATTGAACTTTAAAATTGAATTGGTGGAGATCTGCTAATCTATGACAAAATTAACCACATTATGTTATATCGAAAACGAGAATCAGTATCTTATGCTTCACCGCATCCGAAAGAAAAATGATGTGAATCATGACAAGTGGATTGGGGTAGGCGGAAAGTTTGAACGCGGAGAAAGTCCGGAGGAATGTCTGCTTCGTGAAGTGAAGGAGGAGACTGGATATACACTGACATCATGGAAATATCGAGGCATTATTACTTTTGTTTATGCCGAGGATATTGTAGAGTATATGTCACTATATACCGCAGACAAATACGAGGGAACACAGATTGACTGTGATGAGGGCGTGCTAGAATGGGTAGACAAAGATAAAATATCCGAATTGAATCTATGGGAAGGGGACCGTATCTTTTTCCGTTTGCTGGATGAAAGAGATGATTTTTTCTCGTTGAAGCTTGTATACAATACAGAGGATGTGTTGCAGCAGGCGGTTCTCGACGGGAAAAAACTGGTATGAACTATCATTGATTATAAAAGAAGGGGATAGCATGCGAGACACACAACCGAAAAAAATATTAATCACTGGTGCGCATGGATTTGTAGGAGCGCGTTTGATGAAAGAGTTAGAGGGCACGATTGCAGCTCCGTCGTTACAGGGAATGACAGAAGATCAGATCAAAAGAGTAGTAGACGAAAGCGAAGCGGATGTGATCATTCACACAGCCGCAATTTCAGATGTAGGAACCTGTGAGAAAAATCAGGAAAATTCTTATCAGGCAAATGTGCTTCTTCCACTTTACCTTGCCAATGCATCCGACGGAAGAAAATTAATCTGTTTCAGTTCGGATCAGGTTTACAAGGGATGTGAGAGCGACGGACCATACAGGGAGGCAGACGCAAAACCTGCAAATGTTTATGGCGCACATAAACTGGAAATGGAACAACGCGTGTTAGACAGACAGCCGGACGCAGTGATGCTGCGTGCGGAATGGATGTATGATTACATTTCACCAAGACCGAATTATCTTCTGAATGTTTTAAATGCAAAAGAAGCATTAGCTTTTGGAAAACAGTACCGCGGGATCACATACCTGCGTGAAGTGAGTGAGAATATGGAACGTGTCAGCAAACTGCCGGGCGGTGTGTACAATTTTGGCAGTGAGACAACACAGTCTATGTATGAGATTACGGAAGAATTTTTACACATCACAGGAAGCAGACAGCAGTTAAAAGAGGCGCCACCTGCACACAACCTCTGGATGGACTGCAGCAAAGCGGCAGAGTACGGCGTGGTATTCAGTGATGTGTCAGACGGACTGAAACGTTGTCTGAAAGACTATAATTTACTAGTATGACAAAGGAGAAAAGGTGTCCCTTTAGTGGGATGCCCTCTCTCCTTTTTTGATAGTTAAAAAATAATGCTTCCTTTGTGCTTTAATAATCTTGCACCATTTACAATTAAAAGGATTCCAGAAACAATTCCGCCGACAAGAACGCAAATACCAATGGCAAGATTTGCGGCACCTGTGGAACTCATTGTTTTATAAATTTTTTCTTCCATGTATCATACCCTCCTCAAGTTATTCAAAAATAGGTCTGTTTTTCATCTGGCGTTTTTGATCATCCATAAAAACGAACGAAATATTGTTTTTATAGTACCATTTTTTCAGAAAGAATACAATGAAAACATCTGTGGATTCCAGTGATCGGTTCCGCAGAGAACCTTTTCCTTGGAAAAATGTTCTGACTGCATAGCATCTAATTCACAGACATAATCTGCGCGGTGTGGATAAGGCGTGCATCTGCCGTCAATGCAGTGGATATCTTCTTTTGTGATACATATAATTTCTTCATAAAGTTCCGTTTTCCTAATTTTTAAATATAATGTAGTATAGAGAAATTGTAAAATCAAGTATTTCGAGTATAATAAATAATGTGTGATAAAAATAACCATTTGGGAAAGAAATTACCACAGAGCAAAAAAAATGAGGTGAAGACAGATGAACATTGACCATAGACCACAACGAGGTGAAACACTTCAGCCATTAGATGTAATCGCAGGTTATAAAGTACGCCCGGGATTCTATGACAGAGACGGTGCAATGCGGACAACAAACGGAGTGAGCTTTACGATACACTCTATGGGCGCAACCAGTTGTACACTGCTGCTATTCCGACCGAAAGAGCAGGAGCCTTACGCAGAATTGCGTTATCCGGAAACTTACTGCATCGGAAGCACATATTCCATGCTTGTATTCGGACTGAATATTGAAGAATTTGAATATGCATTTCGTTTCGACGGACCTTATGATGAGAAAAAAGGACTACTTTTTGATAAAAACAATATTCTGCTTGATCCATATGCGCGTGCTGTTACAGGACAGAGACAGTGGGGAGAGCGTCCGGAAGGTGGAAAAGATTTTGTTTATCATGCCAGAGTAGTAGAAAATAATTTTGACTGGGAAAATAACCGCTCTTTGAATCATCCGTTTGAAGATCTGATCATTTATGAAATGCATGTACGCGGTTTCACAAGAGATGTATCCTCAGGAGTAAAAGCACGGGGTACATTCGAGGGACTGCGGGAAAAAATCCCTTATTTAAAAGATCTCGGCGTAAATGCCGTGGAACTGATGCCGATTTTTGAGTTTGATGAAATGGAAGATACCCGTGTGGTGGACGGAGAGCGTCTGTACAATTACTGGGGATATAATACGGTCTGTTTTTTTGCACCAAACACAAGTTATTCCTCTGAGGTAGAACATAATCATGAGGGTGACGAACTAAAGAACCTGATTTATGAACTGAAAGAAAATGGAATCGAGGTCATTTTGGACGTTGTATTTAACCATACAGCGGAGGGAAATGAGCAGGGACCATGTTTTTCGTTTAAAGGAATTGACAATAATATTTATTATATGCTGACACCGGAAGGATTTTATTATAACTTTAGCGGATGTGGAAATGTTATGAACTGCAACCACCCGATCGTGCGTAAGTTCATCATTGACTGCTTAAGATACTGGGTTATCAACTACCGGGTGGATGGATTCCGGTTTGATCTTGCGTCAATCCTCAGCAGGGATCAGAACGGTGCCCCAATGGAAAATCCACCTATTTTACAGGGACTTGCGTGTGATCCGATTCTTGCAAAAGTAAAACTGATCGCAGAGGCATGGGATGCCGGTGGATTGTATCAGGTTGGAAGCTTCCCATCGTGGAACCGCTGGGCAGAGTGGAACGGAAGATATCGTGATGATATGCGGCGTTTCTTAAAAGGAGACGGTGGTATGGCTGGAACTGCGATCACAAGAATCACAGGTTCGCGGGATCTTTACGATCCGACGCACCGTGGAATCAGCGCTTCGGTCAACTTCATAACCTGTCATGACGGTTTTACTTTATATGATCTGTATTCCTATAATATGAAGCATAATGAGAAAAACGGCTGGAATAACACGGACGGAGACAATAACGGAAACAGTTGGAACTGTGGCGTGGAGGGCGAGACCGACAGTGCGGAGATTGAAGAACTGCGCCGCCGTATGGTAAAAAATGCGTTTGCAACGTTAATGTGCAGCCGTGGACCGGCAATGTTTTTTGCAGGAGATGAGTTCTGCAATACGCAGTTTGGAAATAATAACGCATACTGTCAGGATAACATCACCTCCTGGCTGGACTGGAACCGTCTGGACGAATACAAAGAGATCCATGATTTCTTCCGGTATATGATCCGGCTTAGAAAAAGCAATGCAATTCTGCGCAAGACGACGAAAGCAGCTGCCTGCAAGCTGCCGGAGATCAGTATTCACAATGGATTCCCGTGGAATGGCGGTACGGACAATAACAGCAGGTTGATCGGTATTATGTATGCAGGAAGGGATGAGAAGGACATCCGGGATGACATCGTATTTTACTGTATGAATGCCTATTGGGAAACACTGATTATGCAGCTTCCGGAGCTGCCAATGGGAATGCAGTGGAAAGTCTGTGTCAACACATTTCTTCCATATGAAGACGGAAAAAATGCAGAGGAACAGACAGAGTTTTATTATAAAAAGACGTTGAAAGTGCCACCGAGAACGGTGATCATACTGACAGCGGAGGAAAGTTAATCACGATGACTATGATTGAGTAGCTGCGTTGTAATGGCAGCTACTTTTTTCTTGTCAGAAGAATTTAAATGCCGGTAGTCATCCAGAAAAAGAACCTCCGCTTTGGTAAGTTTACAGTTTTCTGTTTCGAGAAGGGCAGAACGGTCGGTAATGTAGCTAACGGAAACTTCTAAGTAACTGGCAATTTGGTGTATAACATCATCCGGAACATGAAGATATTTTCCGTGGAGATACCCGTTTAAAGTGGTTGCGGAAAAGGAAAGATCCTTTGCCATTTGCCGTTGGGTGATTCCTTTTTCTTCCATTAATAATAGAACACGTTCTTCGAGGATTTTCATTTGTGAGAGCTCCTTTTGTGAAATTAAAAGGATTTTATCTCACTTGACTGGTAAATACTGGAAAGTGCCGATTTTCTGAATTTATTCTTAGAATCTAAGAAAAAAGACGACGGCTAAATCCAGCCACCGTCTAATGTTATGATCTGACCTGTCAGATATTCATTTTCTTTTGCAAGTGTCAGTGCCAGAGAGGCAACTTCCTCCGGTGCGCCGAATCTTCCGGCTGGAATCTCATCCGCTAATGCAGCACGTTCCTCTTCGGAAAAACATGCATTCATCTGTGTGTCGATACAGCCGCAGGCGATAGCGTTCACCTGAATGTTGCTTGGCGCAAGTTCTTTTGCAAGACCTCTCGTAAAAGAGTTCATGCCGCCCTTGCAGGCAGAGTAGGCAACCTCGCAGGAAGCCCCGACATTGCCCCAGACAGAGGAAATATTGATGATCTTCCCGGATTTCTTGGAAAGCATGTGCGGAATTGCCAGTTTGCAGGTGGAAAAAACAGAAGTAAGGTTCACACCCACAATGTGATTCCATTCCTCAATCGTCATGTCTGTCAACAGACCAACATAGGAAATACCGGCATTGTTGACTAAAACATCGACTCCGTGAAAACGTTCTTCAATATGTGAAAAAAGCTGTGTCACATATTCATAATCGGAAATATCGCCAATGCTCGCAAGAACATCAACGGAGAAATCACGCTCTAATTCCTCTTTTAAACGCAACAGTTCTGTTTCGCTTTTGGAGCAGGTAATGACGAGATTGTAGCCTTCCTTAGCAAAAGCAACTGCGGTCGCACGGCCGATACCGCGGGAGGCACCTGTGATAAGTACGGTTTTTCTCATGCTTCCAGATCTTTCTTGACAGCATCTTTATCGTTGTCATAGAACTTGTTTAACAGAGTGAGAAGTTTTGCCTTGCGGTAGTCCTCTTTGCTGATAAGCGGCTGATAGTAGGAGTAACGTCCCTTCTGATAGGAAGCAAGAAAACCTTTCTTTTTGGCTCTGGCAAGAAACGTAGATACGGTCTGTGGTTTCCATGCAGTATGGTAACGTTCATTTGTCTGTGCCATAACTGCTGCTAAATCTAATTCAGCCTCGTTGTTCCAGATGATGGTCATTATCATTTCTTCACAAGCTGATAACTCTGTATTTTTCATAATTTTATCGTCTCCCTTTTTCTCGTGTCTGAGTATTATAGCATATTAATAGCACCAAAACAGGCTTAGAATGTGAATTTTTTGTTAAATTTTTATGGTTGTAGTTAAAACTACAGATTTCAATTTTGAAATTATAGTAATAAAATGACATTTATGAATAACAAAAAATCCGGCAGACTTTGAAATATGAAGTCCGCCGGATTTTTATAATAGTCGGAATGACGTGATTCGAACACGCGACCTCTTCGTCCCGAACGAAGCGCTCTACCAAGCTGAGCCACATTCCGATTGGTACGTACAAAAATCGTACTTAATGATAATACCACAAAACATATGCCGTGTCTAGTATAAAAAAATTTTTTTTCACGCAGAAAAACGTATGATTTAGAGACGCAGATATTTACTTTTGGGGTAGGATATGGTATTTTTTGAAAGATAGGATTATGTTATGAAACATAAGAAAATAGAAGAAAATCTGGATAAACCAGAGTGAAAAGGAGAACTTATGGGAAGAGATGTCATTATTGCCTGTGATTTTAACAGCAAAGAAGAAGTAGTTAATTTTTTAAGCAAATTTCAGGAAGAAAAGCCATTTGTAAAAATTGGAATGGAACTTTTTTATGCAGAGGGACCGGAAATCGTAAGAACAATTAAGAAAATGGGACATAAGATTTTCCTTGATCTGAAATTACACGATATTCCAAATACAGTAAGAAAATCAATGGCAGTATTATCAAATCTTGATGTTGATATGTGTAACGTGCATGCAGCAGGAACCAAAGCTATGATGTCCGCTGCAATCGAAGGGCTGACAAGAGCAGACGGAACAAGACCTCTGCTTATCGCAGTGACACAGCTTACTTCCACAAGTGAGGAAGTGATGCAGGAAGAATTATGGATTGACAAACCGATTGACAAAACGGTTATGCATTACGCAAAAAATACAATGGAAGCAGGGTTAGACGGTGTGGTATGCTCTCCATTAGAGGCAGGAAAAGTACATGAAGTATGTGGAGAAAAATTCCTTACCATTACACCGGGCGTGCGTTTTGCAGACGGAGATGTAGGAGATCAGAAGCGTGTGACAACACCTGCAAAAGCAAAAGAGCTTGGCTCTGATTTTATCGTAGTCGGCAGACCGATCACACAGGCAGCTGATCCGGTAGCGGCATACAGAAGATGTGTTGCTGAATTTGTAGGCTAAAACTGATGCTGGTAAAAATTGTCGTGCCCGGTAACGCACGACAATTTTTACTTTATGCAGTTTTTGTAAGTTAAGAAAGAGGGAAACAATGGAAAACAAAAAAGGAATCAGCGGAAGCACCTTAAAAATGATCGCGATCGTGACAATGGTGATCGATCATATTGGTGCAGCAGTATTGGCAAGACTTTTAATGGTAAATGGTTTGGGTGAACTTGACCAGACAAATGCAGATGCAATTATGCTGTGGCTTTCAGCAAATGGAGCACTGTATTGGACATACACGATCATGCGAATGATCGGACGTGTGGCGTTTCCAATCTTCTGCTTTTTGTTGGTGGAGGGATTTCTACATACGCATGATGTGAAAAAATATGCGATGCGGCTTGGGCTGTTTGCATTGATCTCAGAGATACCGTTCGATCTGGCATTCAGCAGCAAAATACTCGAATTCAATTATCAGAATGTCTTTTTTACACTATTCATTGGTTTGTTGACGATGATCGCTTACCGTGCAGTGGAAGAAAAGGAAGAGTGGAATCAGGCGTTGAAGGTGATCTTGTATATCCTGATCGTGGCAGCAGGAATGGCGCTTGCATATTTCCTGAAAACAGATTATGCCGAAAAAGGTGTATTCTGTATCATGGTCTTATACATTTTCCGCAAGAAAAAAATGTGGCAGATCATCGCAGGATGTGCATCATTTATCTGGGAGACACCAGCGCTGTTTGGATTTATCCCAATCGCTTTTTATAACGGAACACGCGGTTTAAAGATGAAGTATTTCTTCTACATCTTCTATCCGGCACATTTGCTGATTTTATATCTGCTCTGTTATTTCATGGGAATCAGCGGATATTCGGCGGTTTAGCTCTTGATAGAAAATGAAACACAAGGTTGACATAATGCAAAAGGGGCAGGAATCGTGAATATATATGACACAAATGAATCAGTCGAATTGTACGACAACCGCGGAATTGAAATGGCAAGAAAATGCATACGCAGGGCAAAGAGAGAGTGTGCGCTCAGATATCTGATGTTACTGTTATTATTCGCTCTTGGCATGGTGGATAAAATATTGTATCCACAGATAGAAATAAAGCTTTCAAGCTACATTCTTCTTTATGTTATGTGTATGTTTTCTATGATGGGGTTTTGCGCTGCCCATAATGGAATCGTTGCAAAGCGGATGAAGGATTTTACACTGCAGGAAAAGCACGATTATAATCTGGTCATCTATCGCGAAAATCATAATAAAAAATTTTTCTTAAAGAGTATAACCCTGCTGACAATGGCCAAGCAGGACATCCTGATGGAAAAACCGTTGGCTGCAAAACAGGCACTTTCCCAGATTGCAGTAGAAAGTCTGGGAAAAAATGTATTGAAGACCTATTATTTTCTGCTTGCAGCAGCATCATTTCGTGCCAGGGAGGATAGCTGGCAGATCGAACTGGAGCATTGCGCTGCGGTGCCTTCTAAGACCGTTAAGCTGTCGGATGATGAATTACAGGAGATTTTCAGAAGCGGGGATCAGATCAGGCTGATGGACACTGTAAAAACGTGGGAGATCATGGCAGAACAGGACACAAAAACAGAGCCATATCTGAATCTTTGGTTTGGAATATTGATGGCTGCAACTGCCGTAGGTTATGGAATCTGGACATTTGTTGTGGGAAGTTCAGATAGTTATTATAATTTTATGCTTATTGGGGCAACGCTGCTTTTAGTGGGCTTGTGGATTTTGGTTAGTGTAAGGATTGTTTATCTTCTGAGACGTTCCCAAAATAAGGGGAAGGGACTAGGAAAAAAGAAGGGAATAAGATTTTTAACTATTTTTATCCTCGTGCTGGCATGGTGCTTTGTTGTAGTATTGAGTCTTGTGATTTTTGTGGGTGCAGGAAGTGATATACATACACAATGGGAAGCAATGAAGACGGAGAAGCAGCAGGAAAGCCAGAATGAAATATATCATAATGGCACAGAGATTTCCACAGAAACTGACATAAAAAATCAGAGCACTGAAAATACAGAGACAGTATCAGAAATAATAGAAGATACGGAACTTAAACCGGATCAGAGCAATATAGTGAAATCTGGACCGATCACAGACAGTGAGTATGCGTCTTTCCAGATCACAGCAGATGCATCTTCTGTGGAAGGCTTTGATGTGTTTGATGATTATGCTGAGACAATGGAAAAGAATTTCATTGGCACATGGTATTGTCCGAGCTGGGGTATGGCGTTCCGTATTCAGGAAGACGGTGCTTATATTTATACGTTAGAATCTGGAAATACAGGATTTTGTAATCAGGAACCATATGTATGGGAACTGACGGACCGCTCCCAACAGGGACTATGCCCAAGACTCAGCTTTTATTATGATGACAGCAAGGCTGGAGATATGTTTACATGCTATGTAGCAGGCTGTACAGATGATTATTTCTGGTGTAATCTGCAGGAAATGGTTTGGTACAGGCAATAGGTGTAATTTTGTGGATGAATTGAGAGTAAAAAGGAGGGCAGCATTTCCACTTCCGAAATGCTGCCCATATATTTTAACCCTGTGGATACGGGAGAAAACGGAACCCACGGCTGGAAAATGAAATATTTCTTCTATGTTTTCTATCTGGCGCATTTACTGCTCTTATATCTGCTTTGCTATTTCATGAGAATCAGCGGTTATTCAGCGGTTTAAAAGGTGCAGTCCTTAAAAGTTTCATAAGAAATTATACGACAGATATTAAGAATGATTAAGAAAAGCTTGATTGAATCACTGGCTCTCTTTTTGTAACATAAATTTAAAGTACTGAATGATTACAAAAAGAAAGCCGGGGATGAAAAATGAGTCAGAGAGAAAACGTAAATCCGAGAAGGGAACAGGATCACAGAAAAAACAGCAGAAGATATCAGAAAAGAGCGGCAGCGAGAAGGCGGCGCAACACGATTTTTATCATGGAGATCGTGTTGCTGCTTATTCTTGCGGTGGTTCTTTTTTTTGTGTCAAAATTAAGCAAAATTGAGAAAACAAAGCTGGATATGGACAAGATTGAGGTCAATGAGGATATTTCGCAGGAATCCCAGAAAATTATGAAGGGTTACCAGACCATTGCGATGTTTGGTCTGGACAATCGCTCCAATGGAAATTTGTCGCAGGGGCGGAGCGATGTCATTATGCTTGCCAATATTAATAATGATACAAAAGAGGTAAAATTGGTTTCTGTCTACCGCGACACTTATTTGGATACCGGAGATGGAATTTTCCAGAAATGCAATGCCGCCTACGCTAAGGGTGGACCGGAGCAGGCGATATCCATGCTAAATGTAAACCTTGATTTAAACATTACGGATTATGTGACAGTCGACTTCAACTCGATCATCGAATGCGTCGATTTACTTGGCGGTGTGGACATGGAGATCACAGATGATGAGGCGTCTCTCATGACCGGATATATCCGGGAGTTAAACGAATTGACCGGAAATAAGGCCGAGAATCTTACGCAGGGAGGCACATATACTTTAAATGGTGTGCAGGCATGTGCATATGCGAGAATCCGATATGGAGGCGGTGATGATTACCGCAGAACAGAGCGTCAGCGTACGGTTTTGACCGCGATGGTGAAAAAAGCACAGCAGTCCGATCTTACAACCGTAAATAAGCTCATCAATGAGGTATGTGGTGATATCCAGACCAGTTTTTCAAATGCAGAACTGTTAGCGCTTGCGTCACAGGTTTTCCAATATTCCATTGGAGACACCACAGGATTTCCATTTACCAAGACAACTAAGGTTTTGAGCAAAAAAACAGGTGATGTCGTGATACCGTGTGATCTGAGCGACAATGTAAAAGAACTGCATATCTTTTTGTATGAGGACAGTGCTTACACCGCTTCCGATACCGTGAAACAGAACAGTGAAAAAATCGTGTCAGATACCGGATTTAAATCCGGCGACGGACATTAAAAAGGAGGGCAGCATTTCAATCTCTGAAATGCTGCCCATATATATTTTCACCCTGTGGACATTGGAAAAAATAATGTCCACAGGAATTGTATTTAGACGGAACTGTTCCAACCCCAAACTGCTTTGAAACCGGCAGCTCCTTTTGATGATTTTATATTAAAGGAAATTTGTGACAGAAATTTGACTGGAAAGTGAAGAATCTCTTAAGCAGTTCTAAGATATTTATAAACTGGGCATCCGTTTTTTTCATAACAAATCTGTGGAAATGCTTGCACAAATTGCCCGAAAATGGTAACTTATTTTTGAAGATTAAGCAGGGTGGCTTTATAAGCCGCCCTATTCTGTTATAGAAAACAGGGAGACAAAATCCTCTGCTCCTGTAAGGACAGTCGCATTTGCTCCGCAAACAAGGAGGAGTATGAATAAATTTATCTTACGCCAATCATTATTATTACTTTTAACTGCGACCATCTGGGGCGTTGCATTTGTTGCCCAGAGTGTCAGCATGGATTATGTTGGTCCGTTTACTTTTAATGTGATGCGAAGCATCATTGGAGGTGTGGTACTGCTTCCATGCATTGCCCTTTTGGGAAAGATAAATGGAAAAGGCAACACGGAAGCTGCAAAAAAAATGGATGGCAAAGAGCGGAAGACACTTTTCATTGGCGGTATTGCCTGCGGTGTGCTTCTCTGTATTGCAAGTAATCTGCAGCAGTTTGGGATCATGTATACATCTGTCGGAAAAGCAGGATTTATCACAGCAATGTACATTGTGGTTGTTCCGGTACTTGGGATTTTTTTGAGAAAAAAAGTGAGCGGTAAAGTATGGTGTGGTGTTGGGATCGCAGTAGCCGGATTATATCTTTTATGCATGACAGAGAGTGGATTTTCTGTTCAGAAAGGCGATTTTCTGTTGATGCTTTGCGCACTGGCATTTTCCTTACACATTTTAGTCATTGATTATTTTTCTCCAAAAGCGGATGGAGTGAAATTATCCTGTATCCAATTTTTCACCTGTGGAATCCTGTCCGGTGTAGGGATGGTTCTCACGGAAGAACCACAGCTGACGAGTATTCTTGCTGCATGGATGCCGATCCTATACGCAGGTGTCATGTCCTGCGGTGTTGCATATACCCTGCAGATCATCGGGCAGAAAGGAATGAATCCGACGGTTGCATCGTTGATTTTGAGCCTGGAATCAGTGGTTTCAGTAATTGCAGGATTCCTTATCCTGCATCAGACGCTTTCTCTCAGGGAACTGATCGGCTGTGTATTAATGTTTGCTGCAATCATCCTGGTACAGCTTCCTGACCGCAAAAAATGAAAAGGCATTTTACAAAAATATCGTAGTAACATCAAAAAAACTGTGTTATGATATTTATTAGAGAAAACGCGATGAAATACAGGAACAGGTGACAATTATGATGACTTATTATAGGACGGACGATCAGGTCATACATGAAGAAGAAAAATTAAGTGATGGTGTTTGGGTGCAGATGATCAACCCGACACATGAGGAGTGTGAGGAAATTGCTGAGAAATTAATGGTAGACATTGATGACGTGAAGGCTGCACTCGACGTTGAAGAAAGTTCCCGTATTGAACTGCAGGATGGATATACGCTGATACTGGTGGATATCCCGGCCATCGAGATACGTCATGATCAGAGAACATACACGACAATTCCGCTTGGAATCATCCTGACGCAGGATATCATTGTTACAATCTGCACGGAGGATACACCGGTATTGCAGAACTTTGTGCGGAGCCGTGTGAAAGAATTCAGCACAAAGAAGAAGCTCCGTTTTGTATATCAGATCCTGTACCGGACGGCGGCAATTTATCAGGCAAATCTCCGGATCATCGATAAAAGACGTACTGAGATAGAAGAACGTGTCGGAAGCGATACAGACGATTCCGATCTGATCAACCTGCATGAACTGGAATCAACATTAGTCTACTTTGCGACGTCGCTCCGGGCAAATGGAGTTGTGCTTGACCGTCTGACGCGCTATAAACGGCTGGAGCAGTACCCGGAAGATAAGGAACTTTTGGATGATGTGATAGTGGAGAACCGCCAGGCAATCGAAATGACAACCATCTACCGAGATATCATCAACGGAACCAGAGAGCTGATGTCTTCGCTGTTAGATAACCGGCTGAATAATGTTATGAAATATCTGACATCTATTACAATTGTAATGGCAATCCCAACCGTCATTTCCGGTATCTACGGAATGAACGTAAACGAGAACTGGATGCCGTTTGCAAATACGCCGCATGGATTTCTGATCATTTGTATTATTACATTGTTGATCTGCGTCATTACGATGCTTTTCCTGCGAAAGAAAAAAATGTTATAAATCATAAGTAAAACTGTTGTCATATGCAGAGGGCATATGACAGCAGTTTTATGCTTTGCGGAGAAAGTACATAATCGCTGTTAAAATGTATTACAGGTTTCAGAAAACGTCATATGAAAAACGTTAAAATTCGAGTATAATTGTAGTAGAAAATCCAAAGATAAATCTGTATATCAAACGGAAGAAATTGTGCGAGAGGTAATCGCAAGAAGGATAGAAACAATTATGGGGAAAAGACTCGGGCATATGATCCGTGAATTTCGGGAAAAACAGGGACGGACGATTGAAGAGGCAGCGAGGGGGCTGTTGAGTGCGGCAGAACTTTCGAGAGTTGAGAATGGTACGAAAGAGATTGAATATCTTATAATGGAAGCACTTTTTGAGACTTATGGCAAATCTTTAGATAAATTAGAAATTGTTGTAAGCAGTGACGAATATAGGATTCTGGAACTGCGGGACAGAATATACGAGGCTCTTTTGCAGACAAGGTCAGCCGATGCAGAAGAACTGATCCGGCAGTACAAAGACATAACCGATGAAGAGAAGCTGATACATCGGCAGTATATACAGATGGCAGAGGCAATAAGCAATTATAACAAAGCAGGAAAACTGACAGCTGTATTGCAGCAGCTTAAGACGTCTCTTCATCTTACAACAGCAGAGATAAAAGGACAGAATATCCATCTTTTTCATCAGGAAATTTATCTGATCTATATGATATTCTGGATGCAATATCAATGCGGTGATACAGAACGGCTGCTGGATAATGCCCAGAAGATGGAACAGTATATCTGTGAACAATACACGGATGAAGAAGAAAAAGTGAAGATTTATCCACAGTGTATCTGGCTGCTCGGAAGAATCCTTCTGGATATACAATATGATAAAACCGCCAAATACACGATAAATAAAGGGATCGACTGCCTGACAGAAAATGGGGCATTGCATTGGCTGACACAATTGCTAGAACTAAAGAAAGAGTGTGAGGAGCGTCTCGGAGAGAAAGCGGAGGCAGAAGAATGTGACCGTTATCTGGATGCGATACGGACACTTTATGAGGTTGCCGGTGAACGTCAGACCAAGGAAATCTCATTGGCTTTATTTATGCAGAGCAGTACGCAGAGAGAGTGCATTATCAGCAATTATTTTCTGAAAAATCTGCGGGAAGAAAAAGGAGTTACACAGTATGAGATGAGCGAAGACATCTGTGCATGGGAGACTGTATCCAGAATTGAATCCGGGAGAACACCAAATCAGAAGAAGCTGTATCGGTTGTGGAAAAAACTTGGGATTGAGCGTGAGAGATACTACGGATTCATAGAGTCAGAGCATTATGAAGTGTATGGATGGGTGAGAGATTATAATCGCCTGATTGGGAATGAAAAACGTCAGGAAGCAGAGATGCTATTTGAAAGAATCGAGTCAGAACTTGATAAAAAAATACCGGTTAATAAGCAATATTTGGAAAGAGCCAGAATTACGGAAAAGTTGCGGAACGGGCGAATTTCCAACGAAGAAGCAATTGAAGAATGGCGAAAAATACTTGCAATAACGATGCCGCCTCTTCCATCTGGAAAAAGAATATACAGAATACCGTTTCGAACAGAATTTGCAATAATGAACCAGATTGCCAGAACATTTGCGGCAATGGGAAAATATGACAGTGCATGTGAAATATATGCAGAAGTATTAAAACAATATCATAAAAATGAAAGTACATTGCGCGGACATGTAGTACAGGGGATATTACTATATGTCTGTTACGCGGCAATTCTCGAAGATAATAATGAATTAGAGCTGTCAGAACAGATTGCAAAGGAAGGTATGAAGTTTACAATCGAATGTATGAGAGGAGATACCGCATGTAAAATTCTAGCCAATTTAACCTGCGTTTATGAAAAACGAAAAGAAATTGAATTGGAAATGCGGTATCTAAAAGATGCATATTATTTAAGCAGATTATACAGACAAGGAATGTTAACAGATTTATTAAAAAATCGATATGCTGAAAAACAAATCAAGTTCCAAGCGAACAGGTTGAATTTGCAGATATTTATATCGGAGACGAATTGATTACAGTTCCGGTTGTGATCGAGTCTGAAATTGCTGGCAAAACAGCACGAAGTGGTGTACAATATGAAGATACAATAGAGAGTGCAACTTACTATATTCCAGTAACTGAAGAAGGAAAAGTATATAATGAAGAATATGTAAGCGGTGCGAGAGCAAGAGGGACAGCGACAGATACTTACTTAGATCCGAGAAAATATCTGACAGCAACAAGCATTATCCGATACACAATGTCTTCAAATGATGAGTATGTTTTGATTAACAATGTTGCAATTACGAAAAACAGAAATCCGGAATCATCTTCCTCTGGCGAATATTTATATGGTATCGGAACACCGAATGCCAGAATTGTGTGCGTTGGTATTGGAAAAAATAGCGGAAAATACAATCAGGTAGTTGATTCCCAGAGTGTCCCATGGGGAACAACAGGTGTGAATACACCATCATCGTGGGTACCTGTAATGTGCGGCAGCTATTCAGATCAGTATAGAGGACTTGTACAATATAGTTTTAATTTGATTTATAAAGATGGCACAGTTGGTTGTGCATTTACGCACACCCTGGCAAAATAAACTTTAAAGGGGGATTTTCTATGGCAACAAACACAAGCAAACCATTAACCAAAAGAATTATTTTCCTGCTGGCAGCAGCAATCCTGTATCTGATGATTCCACAGAATGCTACAATGCCTATGCCGGAGGAAGCGGTATTCCCATTTTCATTGTTGTCGTTGTCGCAAATAGCAAGAGTGTTTGCTTTCAGACAATGGATTGCCATGGATCTGATCCTCTTTGCTGCAGTGATGGTCATTATGCAGCTGATCCGTGAAAAGCATGGAACGCTGATTAAGAACAGAACAGCAAGAATTATCTGTCTTGTAGCATTTTTCATTGTATTTTTACCGCTTGCATATATAACCATACCAACTGTATTCATCCCGGGCAAACCGTCCCTTATGAGTACGGATGCCTGGGTATTCATGTTCGGTAAACAGGGCGGCGCGAACCAGTACATTCTTCATCTCTGGTGGGCAGCATCAGCGGTACTGCTGGACATGGGAATTGCGAAATAAATTTATAAAAATAACCCGCATGGAATCAGAACATATTCTGTTTGAAATTCCATGTGGGTTGTGTTATTTTACGCAATTTGAACATAAGTTGGGAACGTTGTTGTTGGGAGAATGGGGTGGGTTTACCGTTCAAATCGTCCACTTGCCCCACAAGGAAGCACAAGTCCATTGGATGACACCGGAAGCCCAATCTCATCGGCTGCTACCGTTCCGTGATATTTTTTCAACACTGTGTTCATCATATAGCTCAATACCGCCGGCTGTAATCCGGTTGTATAGGAGTTGATCAGGAATTACAGGAAGCCATTTCGGCATTTCTGGACAAAAAAGAAAAGGAAAGCAGAATATTAGAGATTACAACAAGAGAGGGGAAATGCTGTATAGCAGTTGATGATATTATATTTTTAGAGAGCAGACAGCATTACTTGAAGATTTGTTGTGAAAACGAAAATTTCGAATTAAGAGGCAGGATTTCTGATTATGAAACAATGCTAGAAAAATATGGTTTTGTACGTGTTAATATTGGATTCATTATTAATTGTAAATACATTAAAATCTTAAAGACCAAGAAAATAATTTTATGTAATGGCATGGAAATAAACATCGGAAGCAATAGACACGATAAAGTGCGGCACGCATATATGGAATATGTCCGGGAGAAAAATAAATGGAAGTTGTAAGTATGGCTGCAGAGATATATGCAAGCGCAGCGGGAACAATTGCACAGATTTGGATTCTTTCAGAATTATTTCCAAGAAAACAGTCTGTAAAAAAAGTATATATAGTGGGATGGATTTTGTTAAATTTCTGCATCGCGCATTTTGTGTTGTTGCCAAATATATGGCAGTCGCTGCTTGGCATGGGTGTGATGCTATTGATGTCGTGTATCATGCTTGAGGGAAAGACAGAACAAAAGATGTTAGTTATCATTGCCTGCAATGTTTTTATGATTCTGGTAAGTATGTTGAGAGGGAGAATAACCTTTTTCTTGTCAGGGGAATCTATCAATGAGATTAGTATTCAGGGATCGGAGAGTCTGGCAAGGGTATTAGGAATTGTACTTACGAATACATTATATTTGGTAACAGCCTATATTTTAACGCGTTTTTTTCATGATAAAATAAAACTGAAAAAAGAAGAATACATTATTACAACAATTTTTTATATTATTTTCCTTATTGTGGTTCTATTATCAATTGCCATGTCACGAAATGTGGACTTTTCGCTTATATGGCAGAAAACATTTTTGATTTTAGACATGTTGATGTTTATTGCCAATATTATAGTTTTAAAAATGATATTTCATATAAATCAGCAAAATCACTATGAAATGGAAAATGCATTGCTGCATATGCAGATAACGCAGCAGGAGAAAAGAATCAGGGAAGAGGAAAAAAACTATCGGGAAGTTCAATTATTGCGTCATGATCTGAAAAGATATTTGGTTACATATCGTCAGTTGCTTCAGGACGGAAAATATGAGGTTATAGAAGCTGACATTGATAAAATACTGGGGAAAAGGTTAAATACAAATCATTGTGTTTATACAGAAAATACAATACTGAATGCTGTAATTTGTGAGAAGATGGAACAATGTTCCATTAAAACTATTAAAATAGAGGTGCAGGTAAATGCAGACAAAGATATGGATTCTATAGAATATGGAGTTGTGTTATCGAATTTACTGGACAATGCGATTGAGGCGGAGGAACAGGAAAAAGAAGAAAATAGATATATCTGTTTGAATATTGGAGTAGAACAGAATATGATTCATTTGGTAGTGAGCAACTATATCTCAGAATCGGTTCTGCAAAATAACGCTTTGCTAGAAACATCTAAGAAAAATAAGCAGTTGCACGGAATAGGTTTAAGAGGTGTTAAAGAGTTTGTAAATAATAAGGAAGGTGAGATAGAAATATTTGAAGAAAATCATATGTTTGTAGTGCATATTTGTGTGTGCGTATAAAGTATGCCTAAAATGGGTAAAGTACGCCAGATGTATTGAGAAATAAATAAAATGCGGCTATTTTAGTAGTAAAGAGGAGATGGGGGCATAATGAATTCGAAAAAGGGCAAAAAAGTATATCTGGAAATAATTTTATTTTTTATAGTAAGCATTTACTGCTTATTGGCACCTAATAGGGAAACATGCATGGATGATACCTGGATATCGAGCATAGTAGGACTGAGTGGTTCTGTGAAATTATTTTCGGTAAAATTATTTTTGTTGGCACCATTATGGTGGGGAATTTTATGTTACATATTGTTAAGGCTTGCAAATCCTTATTTAAAGGAACATGGCGTAAAACTGCAAATAAATAATAGGATATATAAAGCATTGATAAAAATATTTACAATTGCATTTTTAATTGCATTAATATATTGGTCATGCGGATTTACCTTGTATGTAGTGTTTCCGCCTATGCCGTTTTTGGTTGGTTACTATATTATGAACCACCGTATTATTTTAGGAATTAGCTGGTGTATTGAAGCAATTCTTATTTATGTTTCGTTTGAAACTTGATAGTTATCTGTACAAAAGTGTTTATGAAAAATTATAATGGTAAATATTTGTGCGTGTGTATAAAGTGTGCCAAAAACAGGCAAAGTATGCCAGGTATATTGAGAAATAAACAAAATGTGACTATTTTAGTAGTAAGGAAAGAGGTTAGAAGAGAAAGATTACTACTAGAATAGTCCGTTTTTTTATTGAAAGTAAAGTTATCGATGAAACAGATCGAGAGATTTATGAATATGGTTTGGAAATATTGAGTGAAAATGTAATGTTAACAGTCTTTCTTTTGCTATTTGGAGTTGCGATTGGGAGAGGCGTAGAAACAGGCATTTTTTTATTCGCGTTTTGTTGGTTAAGAAGGTTCTGCGGTGGATACCATGCAAAAACAAAGCGAGGATGTCATATAGCTACATTTATTACTTATATAGTATTTCTTATTGGAATAGCTCATTTTTACAAGGTGATAAATAAATATATGGTTGAAATATATTTTGTGTGTTTAACGATTATTATTCTTTATGCACCGGTTCAACATAAAAATAAAATACTATCAGAATCAATGCATAGAAAAAACAGATTAAAGGCGATAGTATATACATTACTATTCGGAGTGATTATTTATATATTCAAAATTGAGTTTCCTGTGGTATCATTTGCCGTTTTGGGAATTTTAATACAAGTAGCACTACTAATGATAATTGGAAGGAGGGAAAAAGGTGATTAAATTGAAAGTTGCAAAAATGATGGCTGATATTGTATATCGAATGGCAGAAAAAAGTGTTGATGAAGCTTCTGCATGGTATGAATATCAACCGGAAGTACCAGAAAAATTAAAACAGAGAAATATTTGCAAACAATCATAGGCGCACCTGCTAATGGGTTACAGAATTACCATTTGTATGGTAAAGATGGCAAAGAAATGTCAATAAAAGATGGTGGATTTAGTCAGGTTGATTTGTTACAGGATGTTGATGCCTATAATATTTCAAGGCTATATAATTTGGCAGATACCAAGCTTTATGCTGCCTTTGAAGATTATTATAATGTGTCAAAACACTATAAAAGAAGATATCATATTTTTAAACAGCAATTGTTAAAAGAATTCGATGCGGATTCCATTTATGCGGTAGCATTTCGGTTTGCTAAACAAGAAATAACAATGTTGTCGTGGCTATTTGGCTTAGCATTTGGTAAATTTAATGAAGAGTTTATAGAGATTGTGGCACATGCTTTTGAAGATAAAATTGAAACACAAATTTCAATAGAGGAGTATACATCTTAATGTTTTGAAAAATGATTAAATGATATGAGAAGAGAAGGACGGAATCAAATTTTATTTAATCCCGTCCTCTTCTTTTTGTTTTTTCTTCAAAATGAAATATTCATGCAGTTCACCAAGAAAAAATGAGCAGAACGTCCCGATAGCAAAGTAATGTGTATCAGGGTGGGAAATACCAAAAATAAAATCATCTATAGTCGTTTGGTGAGAGCGAAATTGCATTTGAGAGAATATACCGTCCAATCCTCCGATTATAAATATAACAACAAAGGTGAATACAGCCAGCCATAAAGAATGAATGAGTTTTTTTGAGGCAAATCTTTTTTGTGTGATTTTTCCGAAAATAAACCCTAAAACAAATACACCTATCAGAGCATGAAAAAGATAAAACAATGCAAACAAGTAACGAGCTAATTCCATATTATGCGTTGGAGCTAGATAATCCGCAACATAATAAAAAAGTAAAACAAAAAAAGAATAAATACAAAATGGAGTAATGGCATAAATAAATTTTTTCACAATAGTTCTCTTCTTTCTATTTTTTTATATTTTTTATAGTAACACATCTATTTTTATATGTGCATATAAAGTATGCCAAAACCAGACAAAGTGTGCCAGAAAATATTGACAAGATGAAAAAGAGAAATTAATTTAGTAATAAAGGAGGGCTGTCAGATATGAAAAAGATAAGTATGTATTTTTTGTTCGTTTGTTTACTGTTGACAGGATGTTCTTCCAGTAAGACAGAATTGCCTGTAGAAAATACGGAAGAAAACCAGGCGAGGTTGGAGATAAACAAAATACAACTTCCTTTAGAACCGGATTGCTCGGTAGGAAGCTATTTTGTGGATGGTGACATGGTTTATTACTCCATTAATATGCCAGTGGGAGATTATGGTGCCAATCCGGATATAAAATTTGATGATTCCATGGAAACAGAAATCCGGTCTTTTGATACACAGTCTGCAACAGAAAAACTGTTGTACAAATATCATGCAGGATATCAGGTAGACGTGAACGATATGGGAATCTGCAATGAGAAACTATATTGGCTTGATTCAGCGGGAACAGAGGATGAATGGTTTCGTGTAGTTGCTATTTCTCCAGACGAAAGTGAAGATGTTGAAATACTTTTTACTTCAAAGGACATTTCAGAATCCTGCACAATGATAACCCCGGAAACAGATGGAGAAAACATTTACTTTTATGCTGAGGACGATGGAACGGTCTCTATTTGTGAATATGCGCAGGGTGAATTGAAAACAGTTCAGGAAAATGTGTATGTAAACTCTCCGTATGAGCATCTGAGTAAATGGAATGATACCTATGCCACTGCATCCAAAACAGACGATGGGTATGAGATTGTGACTATCGATGAAGATGGAAATTATTCTGACCATGAAACAGTTTCTGACGTGTCAGAACTTCAGATGAATGACGATTACATGACCTATCTGTCTGATCCTTACAATTATCGGAATGAGGTAAATGTGATTCGCAAAGAAGACCATAGTGTGGAACAAATAAAAACAGACCGCTTCTTTAATTATGGGTTGCTGGGAAACTATCTGATTTTTAATAAATCAGATCACATTACGGCGTATGATCTTTTAAGCGGTGAAGAAACCGAACTTCTGAAAGCAGAGCAGGACTCTTTTGAGTGGATGTTCCGCAGGGGAGAAACATTGTGCACGAAAAATGGAAATGAGATATATGTGATCTCCATAGAGTAAAAGTTCTCTTGTAACCTGAATTGACGGATTTTTAGATTGAATTTCCACAAAGTGTATATTTAAAATATTGCCGTCTCATAACTGAAATGTAATGAATGTAAAATGGACGAATAATGTTTTCGTTTTGCGTTATGGAGATGAAACTCTCCATTTGTGGAAGCTACTGCTGAACACAAATGATCAGAGAGGTTCATCGCAATGTTTAACGCAACGAAATACAATATTCGTCCATTTCACATTCATGCATTCATAATGCATATGATACGGCAATATTTTATTCATAACCTAAATGATGAAATTCAATCTAAAAATCCGCAACATCCCCCACAAGCGGCAGCACACAGATTAAACTTCAAACCGTCCACTCGCTCCGCAAGGAAGCACAAGTCCATTCGAGGATACCGGAAGCCCGATTTCATCGGCTGCTACCGTGCCATGATATTTTCTCAACACCGTGTTCATCATATAGCTCAACACCGCCGGCTGCAATCCGGTTGTGTAAGAATTGATCAGGAAAAACAAAGGTTCATCGGACAACAACTGTCCACACAACTGTACCAGAGGATAAATTGCATCCTCAATTTTCCAGATTTCTCCTTTAGGACCTCTGCCGTAAGATGGAGGATCCATAATAATTGCGTCATAGTGATTCCCACGACGGATTTCACGTTCTACAAACTTCACACAATCGTCTACGATCCAGCGGATCGGAGCGTCCTTGAGACCGGAGGAGACAGCGTTTTCCTTTGCCCAGGTTACCATACCTTTTGAGGCGTCCACATGTGTGACAGAAGCTCCGGCTGCGGCAGCAGCGAGGGTTGCACCGCCGGTGTAGGCAAAAAGGTTTAATACTTTGACAGGTCTGCCGGCTTTTTTGATCTTTTCTGAAAACCAGTCCCAGTTGGCAGCCTGTTCCGGGAAAAGACCTGTATGCTTGAAACTAAAAGGCTTTAAGTTAAAAGTCAGGCTTCCGTAATGAATCTGCCACTGCTCCGGCAGATCGAAAAATTCCCATTCTCCGCCGCCTTTGGCACTTCTGTGGTAATGTCCGTTCATTTTACGCCAGCCTTTTTCTGTTTTTGGCGTGTCCCAGATCACCTGGGGATCCGGGCGGACCAGAAGATATTTTCCCCAGCGTTCTAACTTTTCACCTTTGGAACAGTCAATGACTTCATAATCTTTCCAATTTTCTGCAATCCACATATTTTAAATTACCTTTCTATAAGTTCGTATAATATAAACTTCAATTGTTTACATAATTATTTCCTGCGCCACAGCGATGGCATGAACAGAATTAGCAGTGGGTACAATTCCAGACGGCCGGCTAACATGTCGAACATCAGCACAAACTTGGAAAAATCGGAATACATACCGAAATTCCTTGTAGGACCTACACCGTCAAGACCGGGACCGATATTATTTAAAGTAGAAGCAACTGCTGTAAAATTCGTCGTCAGGTTGAAATTATCCACACTGATCAAAAGGGTGGAAACCAGCAGGATGAAAAAATAAATTGCCAGATACACATTCGTAGAGCGCAGTGTATTGTGGTCGATCGGTTTTCCATCCATACGGATTACCTTGACCTCTCTCGGATGTATCACGAGAGAAAGCTGCTTCGGGATCGCTTTGCATAAAATCAGCAATCGCGAGATTTTGAAACCGCCACCGGTACTTCCTGCACAGGCTCCGATAAACATGAGCAGCACCAATATCATCTTGGATGTCTCCGGCCACAGATCAAAGTCTGTAGTCGCATATCCACAGGTTGTGATAATGGAACCCACCTGAAAAAATGCATGGCGGAATGCCTCGCCAAGTGAGCCGTACAAGCTTCGGATATTAAGTGCGATAAAAGTACCAGCACCCAGAATGATGCCAAAATATACCCGGATTTCTTCCACTTTAAAAATTTCTTTCAACTGCTTTGTCATAATGTAAAAATAAGCGACATAATTGACACCGCTTAAAATCATAAAGACGGTGATAATATTTTGCAACACAGGGCTATATCCTGCAATGCTGTCATTGTGGATACCAAATCCACCGGTTCCAACCGTACCAAATGTCAGCGTCAGGGAGTCGAACATCGGCATACCGAAAATACATAATAAAACAATTTCAATGATCGTAATGACCAAATAAATACGATACAGAATTTTTGCAGTGTCCTTCACATGTGGTACTAATCTGCTGACGGAAGGCCCCGGGCTTTCAGCTTTCATCAGGTTGATCGTCGAACCGCCCATCAGAGGGAGAAAGGACATGATGAATACTAAAACCCCCATGCCGCCAACCCAGTGGGTAAAGCTTCGCCACATCAGACTTGTGTGTGTGAGTGCCTCCACGTTCGAGAGAATACTTGCGCCGGTCGTGGTAAAACCGGAGATCGTCTCAAACAGGGCGTCCACATAAGATGGGATCTCACCAGTGATCACAAACGGAATGGCACCGAAAATACTTAAAACGATCCAGCTTAATGCAACGGCAACAAACCCCTCGCGGTTAAATATCTGCGGATGCTTTACTTTTTTTAACGTGATCAGGCATCCGAGGACAAAACAGATGATCCCTATAATAAGGTAAGAATACGCTTCGTTTTCGTGATAGATCATTCCGGTCAGAAACGGAAGCAGCATAAAAATACCTTCGAATTTCAAAACCTGTCCAAGAATATAGCCTATTGTTGAATACTTCATAGCAGCTTAATCCTCCAGAATCTCTTTGATATCGGATATATTGTAACCGGAGGTGGCGATCATAACAGAGTCGCCGGGCATCATGCAATCCTGTCCACTTGGCACGATGACCTGATGATTACGGTAAATACAGCAGATCAAAGTATTTTTGCGGATCTTTAAATTCTGAAGAGGAATATTGCAGACGGCAGAATTCTCTTTGAGCAGGAATTCCAGAACTTCTGCTTTTCCATCTTCCAATTTGTATAGCGCCTCCACATTGCTGTTTAAAGAATTATTCATGGAACACACATATTTGATAATGTACTCTGCAGTGATCACTCTCGGGTAAATAATGCTTCCGAGATCCAGCTTATTGATGACGGAGGTAAAGTTAATGCGGTTTACCTTTGTCACTGTCTTTGCGGAAGAGATTCCATTCGCATACAGGGATAAAAGAATATTTTCTTCATCCAGATCGGTCAGCGCCGCAAAACCGGCTGCCTTTTCAATGCATTCTTCAGATAAAAGCTCCTTGTCAGTGGCATCGCCGCAGAGAATTGTAGCTTTCGGAAGCTGCTCGCTTAAAAACTCACAGCGCTGCTGGTTGATTTCGATAATGGTCGTCTTGATTCCGGACATCAGAAGGCTCTTGGCAAGGTAATAGGATATCTTACCTCCCCCTGCGATAATCGTGTTGGATACACGGTTTTTCTCTAAGCCGATCTTGCGGAAAAAGTCGATGGCATCCCTGCGTTTTGCAACGATGGAGACGATGTCATTTGCCGCAAATTCAAAATCACCGTTTGGAATGATGACTTCCTCACTGTTCCTTGCAATCGTGCAGACCAGAATATCATTGCAGTGCAGGGTTGCGTGGAATTTGGAAAGTTTCAGGCCGCATAAAGGGGAGTTATTTCCTATTTTAAAGTGAAGTAATTCCACACGTCCCTTTGCAAAGGTATCCACGCGGATAGCAGAAGGAAACTGGAAAACCTTTGAAATCTCATTTGCAGCCGTAAGTTCCGGATTAATGATCATGCTCAGTCCGAATTCCTTCTGGAGAAAATCTTTTTCTTCATTATATATAGGGTTGCGGATGCGGGCGATGGTCTGACAGTGGCCACTCTTCTTGGCAATGACGCAGCAGAGGAGATTTTCCTCATCAGATCCTGTGACAGCGATCAGCAGGTCTGCGGTTTCGATACCGGCCTGCTTTAATGTTGTGTGGCTTACGCCATTTCCGACAATCCCCATGACATCCACTGTATCGGTAAGGGCACTTACTTTTTCTGGGCGGGAGTCGATCACTACGATATTGTGATTTTCGCTGCTTAAGGCTTCCACAAGTGTGCAGCCTACTTTACCGCAGCCAACAATAATAATATTCATGATAATAAGATACCTTTCATTTCTAAATAGTTCATAGCTGATTATAGCATACAGTATCCGTATCGGATAGGGGCAATATTAATGTGAGAGCGGATTATGTGAAAAAAATTAAAAAAAATTGAAAAAAACACTTGCAATATAAAGGAACATCATGTAAAATAGCTACTGTTGTGACATTGATAGCGTAGAAACGTGAGGTTGCTGCATTAGATTGCAGGTTTTCCGTGGAGCGAATGTCAAGTTAAGAAACTGGCGACAAGTCACTGTATCACGAATAACGTCTACAAAAGGTAGAAACAACGTGCCAAATCATCAACGGGAAGATGTTTTGAAATCGAAAGTGGATGACACGCACGGGAATGTGTACAGTCACCGCTTGTCGTACTGATTTATAAGTGCGAAAAGGAGGCGACTTTTTTTATGGCAAGTCAAGTAATGAGAATCACATTGAAAGCTTATGATCATGAATTAGTTGATGCTTCAGCTAAAAAGATCATCGAGACTGTAAAGAAAAACGGATCACAGGTGAGCGGACCAGTACCACTTCCTACTAAGAGAGAAGTTGTTACTATTTTAAGAGCTACTCACAAATACAAAGATTCCCGTGAACAGTTCGAGCAGAGAACTCATAAGAGACTCATTGATATCATGACACCAACCCAGAAAACAGTTGATGCTTTATCTCGTTTAGAGATGCCAGCTGGTGTTTACATTGATATCAAGATGAAAAACAAATAAGTTTTTCAAAAATGAATTAGTTAATATCCTGAAGGGTTTTATATAGAAGCAATACAAAGGTTTACCCCTTTGGTTCCACTTATATGGACTTTCTAGGATGAACGGTTCCGCTACCCCACATCAGATGGGCATGAAGCGTTCCGCTGTAGAGAAAACAGGAGGTAAAAAGAATGAAGAAAGCGATTTTAGCAACAAAAGTCGGAATGACTCAGATCTTCAATGCAGACGGTGTTTTAGTACCGGTTACTGTATTAGAAGCAGGTCCATGTTCAGTAACACAGATCAAAACTGTTGAGAACGATGGATACAGTGCAGTACAGGTTGCATTTGCTGACAAGAAAGAAAGAGTTGTCAACAAAGATGCAAACGGAAAGAAAGAAATCAGAAACAGACATGGCGTTAACAAAGCTCAGATGGGACATTTTGCAAAAGCTGGTGTATCTGGAAAGAGATTTGTAAAAGAATTCAAATTCGAGAACGCTGCTGATTACAACTTAGGTGATGTGATCAAAGCTGATATCTTTGCAGAAGGCGATAAGATCGATGCAACTGCAATTTCCAAAGGTAAAGGTTTCCAGGGCGCTATTAAGAGATTAGGACAGCACAGAGGTCCTATGGCTCACGGTTCTAAATTCCATCGTCATCAGGGTTCCAATGGTGCATGTTCTTCACCAAGCCGTGTATTCAAAGGAAAAGGAATGCCTGGACATATGGGTAGCGTAAAAGTTACAACTCAGAACCTTGAAGTTGTAAGAGTAGACGCAGAGAACAACCTGCTCTTAGTAAAAGGTGCAGTACCAGGAGCTAAGAAATGTTTAGTAACAATCAAAGAAACTGTTAAAGCAGGTAAATAGTGCTTAGATAGGAAAGGAGGAACTTAACGATGGCTAACGTAGCTGTTTATAATATGGAAGGCAAAGAAGTAGGAAGCCTGGAATTAAACGACGCTATCTTCGGAGTAGAAGTTAACGAACATTTAGTACACATGGCAGTACTTCAGCAGCTGGCAAACAACCGCCAGGGAACACAGAAAGCAAAAACTCGTTCCGAAGTAAGCGGTGGTGGTAGAAAACCATGGAGACAGAAAGGAACCGGACATGCAAGACAGGGTTCTACAAGAGCTCCACAGTGGACACATGGTGGAGTAGTATTCGCTCCAGTACCAAGAGATTACTCTTTCAAACTTAACAAGAAAGAGAAGAGAGCAGCTCTTAAATCTGCATTAACATCAAGAGTGAACGAGAGCAAATTTGTTGTTGTTGACGAATTAAAACTTGATGAGATCAAAACAAAGAAATTTGTTGAAGTTATGAATAACTTAAAAGTTGAGAAAGCATTAGTTGTATTAAACGACAACGATGTAAACGTGATCAAATCTGCAAGCAACCTTGCAACAGTTAAGACTGCTCAGACAAACGAGATCAACGTATATGATATCTTAAAATATGATACAGTAGTTGTAACAAAAGACGCTGTTAAGACAATCGAGGAGGTGTATGCATAATGGCAAATATTAAATATTATGATGTAATCCTCAAACCAGTAGTTACAGAGAAGAGCATGGCAGCTATGGCTGAGAAGAAATATACTTTCTTAGTTCATCCAGAAGCTAACAAATCCATGATCAAAGAAGCAGTTGAAAAAATGTTCGAAGGAACAAAAGTTGCCAGCGTAAACACAATGAACTTAGACGGAAAGAATAAGAGACGTGGTATGGTAGTTGGTAAAACTGCTAAAACAAAGAAAGCTATCGTAACATTAACAGCAGACAGCAAAGACATCGAGATCTTCGCTGGTTTATAAGATGAAGGTTCAGCAATCGGACACTTGCTGTCAGATTGCGTAAGAACATGATTCAGGTGTTGATTTCTGCTTTGCGAAGCAAATTGGAATGCAGAAATCAAAAGCTTGAATGTTAAATGAAAGCTATACAATATGTGCAGGCAAGCACGATAATAAACATCGAAAGGAGAAAAACAATGGGAATTAAGACATATAACCCATATACACCTTCCAGAAGAAATATGACTGGTTCTGATTTTTCTGAGATCACAAAAACAACTCCTGAAAAATCTTTAGTAACTTCTTTAAAGAAGAACGCTGGTCGTAACAATCAGGGTAAAATCACTGTAAGACACCACGGTGGTGGAAACAGAAGAAAATACAGAGTAATCGATTTCAAGAGAAACAAAAAAGATGGTATTCCAGCAAGAGTTATCGGAATCGAGTACGATCCAAACAGAACAGCAAACATCGCTTTAATCTGCTACGCAGATGGAGAGAAAGCATACATCTTAGCTCCTCAGGGATTAACAGATGGTATGACAGTTATGAGTGGTGCAGAAGCTGAGGTTCGTGTTGGTAACTGCTTACCATTAGAGAACATTCCAGTTGGTACTATGGTACACAACATTGAGTTATACGCAGGCAAGGGTGGACAGTTAGTTCGTTCCGCTGGTATGGCTGCTCAGTTAATGGCAAAAGAAGGAAAATACGCTACATTAAGACTTCCATCCGGAGAGATGCGTATGGTTCCATTAAACTGCCGCGCAACAGTTGGTGTTATCGGAAACGGTGACCACAACCTTGTTAAGATCGGTAAAGCAGGACGTAAACGTCACATGGGTATCCGCCCAACAGTTCGTGGTTCTGTAATGAACCCTAATGACCATCCACACGGTGGTGGTGAAGGACGTGCTCCAATCGGACGTTCTGGCCCAATGACACCTTGGGGTAAACCAGCTCTTGGACTTAAGACAAGAAAGAAAAATAAATCTTCCAATAAGATGATCGTAAGAAGAAGAGACGGTAAAGCAATCAAATAAGTTGCTAAATATGAAACAATTGATGGCACGGTTAAGACAACGCTGCCGCGTGTAGCGGTCTTTCGTGCTTGACTATAGGAGGTAAATTATGGCTCGTTCATTAAAAAAAGGACCATTTGCAGATGAAAGCTTACTGAAAAAAGTAGACGCTATGAACGCATCTGGTGACAAATCTGTTATTAAGACTTGGTCACGTCGTTCTACAATCTTCCCTCAGTTCGTTGGTCATACAATCGCTGTTCATGACGGAAGAAAACATGTGCCTGTATTCGTAACAGAAGATATGGTTGGACATAAACTTGGTGAGTTCGTTGCTACAAGAACTTACAAAGGACATGGAAAAGACGAAAAGAAATCAGGCGTTAGATAAGAACTATTTTTTGAAAGGAGGTTTCATCCATGGCTAAGGGACATAGAAGTCAGATTAAAAGAGAAAGAAATGAAGTTAAAGATACCAGACCTTCAGCAAAGTTATCTTATGCTAGAGTGTCTGTTCAGAAAGCTTGCTTTGTATTAGATGCTATCCGTGGAAAGGATGTTCAGACAGCACTTGCTATCGTAACATATAACCCAAGATATGCTTCAAGCTTAGTAAAGAAATTATTAGAGTCAGCAATCGCAAACGCTGAGAACAACAATGGAATGAAAGCAGAAAACCTTTATGTTGCAGAGTGTTATGCAAACAAAGGACCAACAATGAAGAGAATCAGACCAAGAGCACAGGGTAGAGCTTATAGAATCGAGAAGAGAATGAGCCACATTACAATCGTGCTTGATGAAAGATAAGGAGGGCAAACATGGGACAGAAAGTTAATCCTCATGGCTTAAGAGTCGGTGTTATCAAAGACTGGGACTCTAAATGGTATGCGGAAGCAGATTTTGCAGATCTTTTAGTAGAAGACTACAACATCAGAACATATCTTAAAAAGAAATTATATGCAGCAGGCGTTTCTAAGATTGAGATCGAAAGAGCATCTGACCGCGTTAAAGTTATTATTTACACAGCAAAACCTGGTGTAGTAATCGGTAAAGGTGGAGCTGAAATCGAGAAGATCAAAGCTGAAGTACAGAAATTCACATCTAAGAAATTAGTTGTTGATATCAAAGAAGTTAAGAGACCAGACCGTGACGCTCAGTTAGTAGCAGAGAATATCGCTTTACAGTTAGAAAACCGTGTTTCCTTCCGTAGAGCAATGAAATCCTGCATGAGCAGAACAATGAAATCTGGTGCAAAGGGAATTAAGACATCTTGTTCCGGACGTTTAGGTGGAGCAGATATGGCTCGTACAGAGTTCTACTCTGAGGGAACTATTCCACTTCAGACATTAAGAGCAGATATTGATTATGGATTCGCTGAAGCAGACACAACTTACGGTAAAGTAGGTGTTAAGGTTTGGATCTACAAAGGCGAAGTACTTCCTACAAAGGCTAATAAGGAAGGAGGAGCTCAGTAATTATGTTAATGCCAAAGAGAGTAAAACATAGAAAACAGTTCCGTGGTTCTATGGCTGGTAAAGCTACAAGAGGTAACAAACTTACTTATGGTGAGTATGGTATCGTAGCAATGGAACCTTGCTGGATTAAAGCAAACCAGATCGAAGCAGCCCGTGTTGCTATGACAAGATATATCAAACGTGGTGGTAAAGTCTGGATCAAAATTTTCCCAGAGAAACCTGTAACTCATAAACCTATGGGTGTTCGTATGGGTAAAGGAAAGGGTGCCCTTGAGTACTGGGTAGCCGTTGTTAAACCAGGTCGTGTATTATTTGAAATCTCCGGTGTACCGGAAGACGTAGCTAGAGAAGCATTACGTCTTGCTACACACAAATTACCTTGCAAATGTAAAGTAGTTTCTCGTGCGGATTTAGAAGGCGGTGTATCAAATGAAAACTAGTAAATATTTAGAAGAATTAAAAACACAGTCTGTTGCAGATTTAAATGCACAGTTAGTAGACGCTAAAAAAGAACTTTTCAATTTGAGATTCCAGAACGCAACTAATCAGTTAGATAACACAAGCAGAATCAAAGAAGTGAGAAAGAATATCGCAAGAATTCAGACACTCATTACTGAGAAAGCAAAAGTTGCTGAATAGAACTCTAGAAAGGAGAACTTATCGTGGAAGAAAGAAATCTTAGAAAAACACGTATTGGTATTGTTGTAAGTGATAAGATGGATAAAACAATCACTGTTGCAATCCAGGATAACGTAAGACATCCATTATACAACAAGATCGTTAAGAAAACATATAAATTAAAAGCCCATGACGAGAACAACGAATGTAAAATCGGTGATAAAGTAAAAGTTATGGAAACAAGACCATTATCTAAAGATAAGAGATGGAGACTTGTAGAAATCATGGAAAGAGCAAAATAATTAAAGGAGGCTACAAGCATGGTACAACAGGAAAGTAGACTGAAAGTAGCTGATAACACAGGTGCAAAAGAGTTACTCGTTATCCGTGTTATGGGTGGATCTACTAGAAGATATGCAAACATTGGTGACGTTATTGTTGCTATTGTTAAAGATGCAACACCAGGCGGTGTTGTTAAAAAAGGTGACGTCGTTAAAGCTGTAGTTGTTCGTTCAGTGAAAGGTGCTCGTCGTAAAGACGGTTCTTATATCAAATTTGATGAGAACGCTGCTGTTATTATTAAAGATGACAAAACTCCAAAAGGAACCCGTATTTTTGGACCAGTAGCTAGAGAGCTTCGTGAGAAACAGTTCATGAAAATTGTTTCCTTAGCTCCAGAAGTATTATAGGAGGACGAAGATATGGCAACAATGAAAATTAAAAAAGGCGATATGGTTAAAGTGATCGCTGGAAAAGATAAAGACAAAGAAGGAAAAGTAATTTCCGTAAACAAAAAAGATAACAAAGTTCTTGTTGAAGGAATCAACATGGTTACAAAACATGCAAAACCAAGCATGGCTAACCAGCAGGGTGGAATCCTTCACCAGGAAGCTCCAATCGATCTTTCTAACGTAATGCTTCTTCACAACGGAAAAGCAACACGTGTTGGATTCAAGATGGACGGAGACAAAAAAGTTCGTGTAGCAAAAGCTACAGGCGAAGTTATTGACTAATTAAAGAGAGGAGGCCAATCAGTTGAGCAGACTTAAAGAACAGTACCAGAACGAGATCGTTGACGCAATGATCAAAAAGTTCGGATATAAAAATATTATGGAAGTACCAAAGCTCGATAAAATCGTAGTAAACATGGGCGTTGGTGAAGCAAAAGAGAACGCAAAAGTATTAGAGGCTGCAATTAAAGACATGGAGACAATCACAGGTCAGAAAGCAGTTGCTACAAAAGCAAAGAACGCTATTGCAAACTTCAAGATCAGAGAGAACATGCCAATCGGATGTAAAACAACATTACGTGGCGAGAAAATGTATGAGTTCTTAGATCGTTTAATTAACTTATCATTACCACGTGTACGTGACTTCAGAGGTGTTAACCCTAACGCATTCGATGGCCGTGGAAACTATGCTCTTGGTATCAAAGAGCAGATCATCTTCCCCGAGATCGAGTACGACAAAGTTGACAAAGTAAGAGGTATGGATATCATTATCGTAACTACTGCTAAGACAGACGAAGAAGCACGTGAATTATTGACATTGTTCAATATGCCATTTGCCAAATAATAGGAGGGAATTTTAATGGCTAAGACAAGTATGAAAGTTAAACAGCAGCGTCCAGCAAAATTCTCTACCAGAGAATACACACGTTGCAAAATTTGTGGTCGTCCACATTCTGTTTTAAGAAAATACGGAATCTGCAGAGTATGTTTCCGTGAATTAGCATACAAAGGTCAAATCCCAGGCGTTAAGAAAGCAAGCTGGTAGGCCGAGTAATTTTTGAGAAGGAGGAAATATACATCATGATGATGACGAGTGATCCAATCGCAGATATGCTTACAAGAATCCGTAATGCAAATACTGCTAAACATGATACAGTAGATATTCCGGCATCTAAGATCAAAGTTGCTATCGCAGGCATCCTTTTAGATGAAGGTTATATCACAAAATACGATATTATCGAAGATGGTAATTTTAAAACAATCCGCATCACATTAAAATACGGTGCAGATAAGAATGAAAAAATTATCACAGGTCTTAAGAGAATTTCCAAACCGGGACTTCGTGTTTACGCTGGTAAAGACGAGCTTCCTAGAGTACTTGGTGGATTAGGAATCGCTATCCTTTCTACAAATCAGGGAATTATCACAGACAAAGAAGCAAGAAAACTCCAGGTTGGTGGAGAAGTATTAGCTTTCGTTTGGTAGGAAATAATGACTTCCTGGCTTATGCCAGGAGGATGGACTACCATTCTGATAGATATGTAACTTTTTAACTACGGTGAATCCTCACCGCAACGAAAAATTAGGAGGTACGGGCATGTCACGTATAGGAAGAATGCCAATCGCAGTTCCAGCTGGCGTTACAGTAGAAATTGCAGAAAATAATCATGTGACTGTAAAAGGTCCTAAGGGAACTCTTGAAAGAACCCTTCCATCTGAGATGGACATCAAATTAGAAGGTGCTGAAGTAATCGTTACAAGACCTAATGATTTGAAAAAAATGAAATCCTTACACGGATTAACAAGAACACTGATCCACAACATGGTAGTTGGTGTTACAGACGGATATAAGAAAGAGCTTGAAGTGAATGGTGTTGGTTACAGAGCTTCCAAAGCTGGTAAAGTTTTAACTCTTAACTTAGGATATTCTCATCCAGTTGAGATGACAGATCCAGAAGGAATCGAGTCTACAGTAGACGGTAACAAGATCATTGTATCAGGTATCGATAAAGAAAAAGTTGGCCAATACGCAGCTGAAATCAGAGATAAGAGAAGACCTGAACCTTACAAAGGAAAAGGTATCAAATATGCTGATGAAGTTATTAGACGTAAAGTTGGTAAGACTGGTAAGAAATAATTAAAGGAGTGGACAAGAAATGGTTAGTAAAAAGTCAAGAACAGAAGTTCGTGAAAAGAAGCATAGCAGAATGCGTAATCATCTTGCAGGTACAGCAGAGCGTCCTCGTTTAGCTGTATTCAGAAGTAATAACCATATGTATGCTCAGATTATTGATGATACAGTTGGAAATACACTTGTTTCTGCTTCAACTCTGGATAAAGATTTAAAGGCAGAGCTTGAGAAGACTAATAACGTTGATGCAGCAGCAAAACTTGGTACTGTTATTGCAAAGAAAGCATTAGATAAGGGTATTACCACAGTTGTCTTCGATCGAGGCGGTTTTATTTACGCAGGCCAGGGGATTAGCTGAAGCAGCAAGAGAAGCTGGTTTAGAGTTTTAGGAGGAGACAAACATGAAACGTGAAATCATTGATGCGAGTCAATTAGAATTAGTTGACCAGGTTGTTGACATCAAGCGTGTAACAAAGGTCGTTAAGGGTGGACGTAACATGCGCTTCACAGCTCTCGTTGTTGTTGGTGACAAGAATGGTCATGTTGGTGCAGGTCTTGGAAAGGCTGCTGAAATTCCGGAAGCAATCCGCAAAGGAAAAGAAGATGCAATTAAGAGCCTCATCAGTGTTAAATTAGACGAGAATAACTCTATTACACATGATGTAACAGGAAAATACACAGGTGCTTCCGTATTATTAAAGAAGTCTCCTGAAGGTACTGGTATCATCGCAGGTGGTCCGGCTCGTTCCGTATGTGAGCTTGCAGGTATCACAAATATCCGTACAAAATCATTAGGATCAAATAATAAGCAGAACGTTGTACTTGCTACTATCGAGGCACTTTCTCAGTTAAGAAGCCCGGAAGAAGTTGCAAGACTTCGCGGTAAATCTGTAGAAGAAATCTTAGGTTAAGGAGGAGCGACTAAGTCATGGCAGATAAAGTAAAAGTTACACTTATTAAGTCAACAATCGGTGCTGTTCCGAAGAACAAGAAGACAATCGAAGCTCTTGGATTAACTAAGTTACACAAGACTGTAGAGTTACCAAACAACGCAGCTACACAGGGCGCGCTTCGCAAGGTTGCACCATACGTTAACGTAGAAGAAGCATAGAATAAAATAAGGAGGTGCCAAAATGGATTTATCTAGTTTAAAAGCAGCAGAAGGCTCCGTACACAGCGATAACTTCAGAAGAGGTCGTGGACACGGTTCAGGAAATGGCAAGACTGCTGGTAAGGGCCATAAGGGTCAGAAGGCTCGTTCTGGAGCACCAAGACCAGGGTTCGAAGGTGGCCAGATGCCATTATA
>ERZ791689.53-NODE-53-length-78768-cov-16.6197_pt1 | contig 78768 bp, 77 predicted proteins | sample MGYA00509957_ERZ791689 | MGnify/ENA primary metagenome ERZ791689 (study PRJEB30046, sample SAMN00715167) | human gut metagenome | study: EMG produced TPA metagenomics assembly of the A metagenome-wide association study of gut microbiota in type 2... | reverse complement strand
CCCCAAAAATTATTTGTTGTCACAGCAATTCCTAAAAGTATTATTGCAATCCCCAATAACTCAATCTTAATTCCTTTCATCGCAAATATCTTCGTTACAAACTACGATTTATCAAACTCCTTTTATTTCTGCTGAATCATGTTAAAATGCTTCAATGCCTCCACAATTGTGCTCTCTTTATCTTATGGACACTATGGTTGCCTGCTGTCTTCATTTTTAGGTAAATTAGGACTTAGAACAAGTTCCAAGTCTGTCGCGGCAGTCGTCGAATTGCCCTGCAAACAGTCCATTCTCCTCGTTGCAACGCGCAAATTAATGTAATCATCCGGCTTTTGTTTTAGTTGGGACAAAAGAACAACCGTCTCATCTGTACTTTCGTTGTCCCATTCCACGCCCAATACATTTCTGCCATTCATATATATCGGAAATTTAAACCGGAGACCTCTTAATATTCTGCCGTCCTTTTGCTCTTCCTCATAGATAAACACATCAGACAGGAAGCTCTTCAAAAATGTCTTCTTTTCCAGATCTGTAAATTTATCATACAGCTTATCAAAGAATAAAAGGAACTGGTAAACATTATCTTCTGAGATTTTGTCCTGCCTGATATTATATACTCTTGTTTCGACTTCTTCCATGGCATCCTCAATATCAGTGATTTCATCATACAGCTTGTCCAGACGTTCCTGCATGTCATTATATTTTTTATCATAATTCTTATCCGATACGGATAAATGATCTATCTGGTCAGCAAGCCTGTTTTTCGCCCCGGTTGTCTGGCTCAGTCTGTCTTTTAATCCATCATATTCTCTGTCAAGCTCCGAAGTATCAATGCTGCTTCCTATCTGATTACGGATTTCCTGCTCAAACTTTGGATTCTTTACAAATTTGCGTATAATTTCCTCAACTGCCGCATTAATCCTATCCTCATTCCACTGTCTTTTGTAAGTACAGCGGTGTCCGTCCACAAGCTTCCTGTGTTTGCAGGCATAATAAAAATAATCCTTATAATAACCTCCATCCGGATGCTTCTTGCGGTTTACATTGCCATACATACCGCTTCCGCAGACAGGGCATTTTATAATTCCGGATAAAATATGCTCATGTTCAAGGCTGTGCGTTTTTACCTGTAAAACACCTGTCTCCTGACGCTTTCTGTGTGCCTGATTCCACATTTCTTCTGATATGATTGCCTCATGGATTCCATCACTTAACAAGTAATCCTTTTGTTTTACGATATGATATTCATTCCTTGTTCCCGGAATCTTCTCATTTTTTCTTCGGCCAAATGCGAGCTTGCCGCAATATATCGGATTATCCAGCACACCTTTGACGAATGATGTAGAGAAACCTTCGATTGTGTTATTCTGGCGAAGCTTTTTCTTATAACCACTGTTATTTAAAAATACAGCTATCGCAGCCATTCCCATCGTTGTATTGGCGAATTTATCATATATAATACGGATAATCTCTGCCTCATCCTCTGCAATGATAAGCTCACCATTTACCAGCTGATAGCCATATGGTGCAAATCCGCCGTTCCATCTGCCTTCTCTCGCTTTCTGTCTGCGGCCTTCCATTGTCTGGACAAGGATATTCTCACGCTCTATCTCTGCTACCGCAGATAACACAGATATCATCAGTTTCCCGGCATCCTTGGAGCTGTCAATTCCATCCTCTACACAGATAAGATTAACCCCATAATCCTGCATTTTCTGCAATAATGATAAAACATCTGCGGCATTTCTTCCAAATCGTGACAGCTTAAATACCAGCACATAATCAACATTGTCTTTGCCGTTTTCTATATCCGCTAACATCTGTTTAAACTGTGGTCTGCTTTCCACACTCTTACCCGATTTACCCTCATCCGAATATTCCCCGACGATAGACATTTCCTGATAATCTGCATATTTCTTAAGCTTGTCCTTTTGTGCATCAAGACTGTAACCATCTACCTGCATGGAAGTGGAAACTCTTGTATATATGTAACATTTCTGCTGTTTTTTCATCAGATGTTATCTCCTTTTTACTTCCTTGAAAACCTCTTTAATGCTTTCAAGATATGCTTTTTCGACTGGTGTTAAAGTAATCTCCTGATATTTTCTGTATTCTGACTTTGCTTTCTCCAATGCCTGTTTATGACTTACAGAACCAGCTCCAGTTAAAAGCTTTCTGTTTCCTGATGACAACACACTATCCAGCTGCTTTACATAATCATCCATATACATAGGTTTATGTTCAATTGCATTAATTTCTGCCAAATCAAAATAACCAGATACAAGATTGTTTAATACTTTAAGTTCATTTTCTTCAAGATAATTCTTTGCAATTCCTATATCCTTTAATGCTGGTAATTCACCTGAAAATGAAGTAAGTCCCATAAATGGCTTTTCTGCATCTGCCCGCTGATATATAACCTCTGCCGCAGTATGACCATGTGCTGCATAGTGAAGTTTATTCTGAACAATTTTAAAGAATCTAACAGACTCTTCACTATGAGGATTGTAATCTACACTCGTAGCATACAAATCAAGAACCTGACGATACAAGACCTTTTCTGAAGATCTTATATCCCTGATTCTGTCAAGTAACTCTTTCCAGTAATTTCCTCCACCATTTCCTTTCAAACGCTCGTCATCTATCGTAAATCCCTTAATCATATATTCTTTTAACCGCTTTGTTGCCCACTGCCTGAATCTTGTTGCAATCACTGATTTAATACGGTATCCAAGAGAGATAATCATATCAAGATTATAATGAGGAATCTGCCTTGTCACCTCACGATTTCCTTCTTTTCGAACCTGTCGGAAATTCCGACAGGTTGAAATTTCGTCCAATTCACCCTCCTCATAAATATGCTTAATATGTTCTACTACATTTGTTCGAGAAGTTTGGAATAACTCTGACATCTGCTGTTGTGTCAGCCACACTGTATCATCTTCTATTTTAACTTCTATATTTGTCTGCCCATCATCAGTCTGATATATAAGTATTTCCCCATATTCATCAGTTCCAATTTTATCTGCCATAAGCACCTCTCCAATCCATTACTTCTTAGTTATGAAATGCGAACACATGTGTTCACTATTGTCCCAACTAAATCTTATCATCATTCCAACCGCTGCTCAACCAAAACTTTTCCATCATACAGTGCAAAATAAAAGAGACTCCACTCGCCATGAATGAAGCCTCCTGATATATGTATACATCCTGCAGCATATTATCTGCAGGATGCCGGCTGCCTACGCAGCCTTTTTGTCCAGAAGCTGTTTTACTCCACCTAAGTAATAACAGAATCTGTCAAATTGTTTCTGCCTGCTTACTTTCTTATCATCAATTGAATCCTTGATCATCATGCACATCTCTACTTCATCTCTTATCTGTGGTGCGTATTTAATAATCATGTCTGCAAGAAAGCTGCAACAGCGTTCAAAATCCTTGTTCATTGCCAAGCCTCCTTAAAATAATTGCTAAAATACAGTTTAGATTTACCATACATACAAATCTGGAAATTATCTATTTCTCCTCTTCGTTAAGACCTAGTTCATTACATATTACTTACTATCCCTGATACCTTATTCTTTCAACCAGCGTTTCCTTTTTCAGATTACTGCTTAAAACGCAGGAAAGTACAATCTGCAACAGACCGACCAAAAAAATCATAATAAAAATTGGTACGATTGGAACATGATAGATATTCATTCCAAATATTCCATTATGTTTTGCATAGGAAAAAAGTGCATAGCCGAGCGGCAGACCAATGCTCAAAGCTACGCATATGGTGCCAACCGTAAAAATCAGTCCCTGTAACTGCAGGCATAAATTTAATTGTTTATTTGTCATACCCACAGCCTGTAATACACCATATTCCTGCTTTTTTGTCGTAATATTCATAATCATGGTGTTTGCCATATTCATAAAACCGATGAGTCCTACAACCGCCATAAACAGATAACAGCCAAGCTTCATCATGCGGGCTGCTAATTCTGCAGATTGTAACTGTGCATGATAGGTATCCATTTTTATATGCGAAGCATTAGAAATCAAAGTATTCAGACTCTGTTCCACAGATGCAACATCTTTTTTATCACAGTCCACCCACAGATAGCCATAGGCTGTTCCTCTCAGATTCATGGAACGGTATACACCTTCCGGAATGACAAGATATGTGTCCGCACTTACAAAGGATCCTGCAATCTTTCCCTGATAGGTATATGTTCCACTTCCATTCTCAAAGTCAAATGCAATGGATTCTCCCAGAGCATATCCATCTTGTTCCATCCACGTCGACCAGCCAAAGAAAATATCACCATTCTTTACCGCCTGTTCATAGTCCATAGAGCCAATATCCCCGTCCTGGCGCATAAAATCAAAATCCTTTTTACTCACAACAGCACCCGGAAATCGCGTTCCGTTCAGATTTACAGAGACAATCTCTCTCGTCACGACATCTGTCACTCCCGGAATGCTTTTGATTTCTTCAATCAGCGAATCATTCAATGGATTGTCCGTCAGAATCGTATCCAAATTATTCTCCGGATATCTTTCATCATACTCAGCAGAATAGTCAAGCTGCAGTTCGAATTGTCCATGATTAACGGAAAGACGTGCTTCATGCTCCGTGTCAATATTTCCCACATAATTAGAGATAACCACAAACAATGTGCAGGAAAGCCCCATTGTGAGGATGGTACCAATGGTTCTTTTTGGATTACCCGTCACATTTGCCATTGCCATAGAAAACACGGTGACATTTTTTCTGCCAATTCGCTTTCCCTTTTTTTGTGTTTCTGCATTTTCTAAATACCGCGTTGCTTCGATAGGTGAAATCCGTGAAACAATTTTCATTGGTTTACGCAGGGCCAAAGCAACGGTAAGAAATGATACGAAAATACATAGAAGCATAACAGGCAGGGAAAACATTGGCACCTGCTGATTTTGGACTCCCATAGAGCCAGTTTGAGTTGATACAAAGTTTCCCTGTTCCACCAGCCAGTTAAAACCGCATTTTGCAATCAGAAAGCCAAAAAGCAATCCAACTGGTATTGAAAAAATTGTCAAAAAAATGCCCTCTCTGAAGATCAGTTGTTTCATCTGCTTTTTTGTCGCTCCCAGAGCCTTGATTTTTCCATACTCCTGTATCTTGTTGGCAATACCGACCTGAAAAATATTATAAATGACCACAACAGAGAAAAGTACAATTGCAAGAATCAGAATTCCACATACCGCAATCATTTCATAACTCGGCTGCAAGACCCATTGCAAATAGAGATCATTGACTATAACGTTTTTTTCTTCGATCCCACAAGCTGCTGCAATCTGCTTTATAACCGAATCAATATTATTCATAGATACATTTGCAGAATCGTTTAACGTAAAATAGATATTATACTGTCTGTCATTCTCTGCGACGTGCTCATCATAAAACTCCTGTGACCCGAAAGCAACATAAGATGCCTCGATGGTATACTCATCCCGATCATATAAGATTCCGCCGACAACAAATTCTTCCGGCTTATATTCTGACTGCATCCCTGCGCGGTAATCCAGTGTAACCGTATCTCCGATCTTTACATCACCATACCCCATTGCACTAAAAAATGCTCTTCCTGCGGCAATTTCCTGCGTTCCACCCGGATACTTTCCTTCCTTTAACTCATATTCCTTATTATAGGGAAGCATTTTTCTTGCAGTCTCATCCATGCAGACAAACCCGCCTTTTTCATTGCCTTTAATTATGCCTTCTGTACACAGAATTCCCATTGCATCTATTTCTGCACGGCGGCTTACTTCCTTTAACTGCGAGGCATCTGCTGCGACAAACAGACCATAATTGCTTCCATATGAGCCTGCCGCCTGACTTTTCTGCAAACGAATCATTCCATTTCCCACAGTACTGATAATCACAAGCAGCATCGTAGTCAGACATATGGACATCATAATCAGTATACTTCTTGTCTTGTTCTTTTTGTCATTGCTATATGCAATCCTGCTTATTGTCTTCATCTGAAATCCACCACCTGTCCATCCTCAATTACCAGAATACGGTCAGCGACCTGCGCAATTTCGTCATCATGAGTAATCATTACCATTGTCTGTCCATATTTTTTTGCTGTCATCTTAAGCAAAGCGATTACCTCGTCACTGGTCTTAGAATCAAGATTTCCTGTCGGCTCATCTGCAAATATAATTTCCGGACGATTCACCAGTGCTCTTGCAATTGCTACTCTCTGCTGCTGTCCTCCGGATAACTGATTTGGCAGATTATAAATCCGGTTTTCAATCCCCAGAGTTGCAATAATATCATTTACATACGCTTCATCCACTTTTCTTCCATCCAGCCCCAGTGGCAGTACAATATTTTCCCAGACATTAACAGATGAAACCAGATTAAATGCCTGAAAAACAAATCCGATTTTTCTTCTGCGGAAAACAGCAAGGGCATCTTCCTTCATCCTGTATAAATCTTTCCCTGCTAAAGTAACACTGCCTTTTGTCGGGGTGTCTAGCCCTCCAAGCATATGAAGTAATGTACTTTTACCGGAACCTGACTTTCCAACAATTGCGACAAATTCTCCCTGCTCAATCTGAATGTCCACCTGATTGACCGCTTTGACCTGATTCTCGCCTGCGCCATAAAACTTACAAAGCTGCTTGGTTTCTAATATCACACTCATGTGTCGCCTCCTTTTTCATTCTGTAAAGCGTACCTTTTCAGCACGCTTTCTTTGGTTGTTTATATATTTGGTCATTTTTCATCCTACATCCAAATTGTATCAGGGCAATCTTTCATTTCACTTTCAAAAAACGAGCAGAAATCTTACAAAATTGTAAGATTTCTGCTCACTTAAAATTTAACCAACATATGGTAATTGAATCACAAACGTGCTTCCTTTTTTCTTTTTGCCGGAGGTTACCGTGATTGTACCTCCGTGTTTTTCGATAATTTCTCTCGATAGAAAAAGTCCGATTCCTGTACCACTCTTTTCCATGACCTCCTTGGAACTTCCTCTGTAAAATCGTTGAAAAATTTTGTGATACTCATTCTGCGGAACACCGATTCCCTGATCCTCAATTTCCATTCTTACAAGATCGTTTCTTTTTTGTAACCGGATAAATATTTTTGAACCACACGGACTGTACTTGACCGCATTATCTAAAACGTTGATCACAGCTTCACCAAGCCACCTTTTATCCTGCATAATCGTGCATGTTTCCAGCTCTTTTGCATAGTCAAAAACGAATTCAATTTCTTTCTCATCCGCTTTAGGATAAGTGCGGTTCACAGCAGATATGACAGTATCCATAAGCGGAAGTTTTTTCTTATTAATCTGAATCAGTCCAGTTTCCATCTTGGATATTTCAAGAAGCGACTGCAATAATGTCTCCAGTCCATCCAGAGCACTCCGACAACGGATACGAAACTCCTCCTGTTCTGTGGCACTTAAGTCATTCTGCATCAGCACACTAAAACATGTATCCAAAGCTGCAACCGGTGTCTTTAACTGGTGAGAAATATCAGAAACCATTTCTTTCGTGTTCTCCTTTTCTGCCCTTGCTTCTTCCTTTATCAACTGAATATGATGTCCGATTGCTTCAAGCTGGTCATTCAATTTTTCCAGTTCTGCATGATTTTCCGTTTTCAGTAAATCATCAAATTTATTTTCACGGAATCTGATCAGAATTTCTTCCAACTGGTCTAAAATTTTCTGATGACACGCATCTTCTTTTTTCTTCCAATAAAGTAAAAAAGTCAAAAGAAGCACGCATATCACAGTGCTTACAGCACCGGTCACCATAACCTGATGCCGGAATTGCGAATAAAATGCATTCCCTTTATTCCCCAAGTATCCGTATTGCTCCAATAATCGCCTTCCCTGTTCGTTCGTTTCAATATCCTTATCCTTAAGCAATTCCGAAACAGCATCCAGCCCGGAAAATTCTTCCTTTGCAGCAATCTCTGTCATAAGATTCATTTTATATTTATAATCTTCATAAAACACATACGTGGTAAAGCAATTTAATATTGCAAACAATAATATGACAGGTAATACCAAGGAGAGCACTACTGTGATCTTCTTGCGATATCTCTTTGTCACTGCCTTACCTCCTGATTCCATATATACCCAAGACCTCTGATATTCTTTATATAGACCGGTGCAGCCGGATTGTCTTCGATTTTCTCACGGAGTCTTCTGATATTGACAGCAATTGTATTTTCATCCACAAAATCCCCTTCAAGATCAAACACATTTTCCAATATTTGTGTTTTTGAAAGAATCTGTTTCGGATTCTGAAGAAAAAAAGTCAGCATTTTCAACTCCGTTTTTGTCAGACTGATTTCACGACTCTTTATCAGGACTTTCATTTCTCCTGCGATAAATACGATATCTCCCGAAATCATCTTTCCGGCTTCCGTTTTCTCCTGTCTGCGGCGGAAATGTGCTTCTATTTTCAAAAGAAGTACCGAAAGACTAAACGGCTTTGTAATATAATCATCTGCCCCTGCTTCATATCCTATGACCTGATCCATCTCCTGATCTAGTGCTGTAAGACAAATAATGTATGTATTATAATTGCATCTCATCCACCTTACAAATTCCAGTCCATTCCCATCCGGAAGATTCACATCACAAATGGTAACATCCACATTATTATCACTTGCAATTCTTTTCGCTTTTTTCACTGATTCTGCTGAAAAAACCTCATATCCGGATTTTTTCAGTGAAAATGTAATTCCACGATTTAAATTTTCATCATCTTCAACCACGAGTATACCTGGCATAGCATATGCACCTCTCTTTATTAACTATTCATCTTAAAATGCTTCAATGCCTCCACAATTGCACTCTCTTTATCTTTTGGACACTGCGGTTGCCTTAGTCTCTGCAGATGTTATATCCACATCATCAAGTTTAATTGTGACATTAATATAATCGTCCGGCTTTTATTTCAGTTGGGACAAAAGAACAACCGTCTCCACATGGACCGTATTAGCAAACTGGTCAACCGGCTGTACTTTCACAATCTTATATCCACGCTCCGATAACACCTTTAAATCCCTTGCAAGTGTTGCCGAATCACAGCTTACATACACAACTCTCTGTGGTGACATTGTAACAATAGTATCCAGAAGCTTCTCATCACAGCCTTTTCTTGGTGGGTCTACCACTATAACATCTGGTCTTGTCATATTGTGACCTGTACCATCATCTGCTTTCCTGCTTTCATAAAATGCTGTGACTACTTCTTCTGCCTTTCCTACATAGAACTCTGCATTATCTATTCCGTTAAGCCCCGCGTTATTCTTCGCATCTTCAATCGCCTGTGGAACTATCTCTACACCGTATACCATTCCTGCATTTTTTGCCAAAAATAACGAGATTGTTCCTATTCCACAATACAGATCCCACACTGCCTCATTGCCTGTAAGATTAGCAAATTCCAATGCTTTGTTATAAAGCACTTCTGTCTGTTTAGGATTAACCTGAAAGAATGAAAGCGGTGATATCTGGAACTTTATATCTCCAATGTAATCTTCTATATAAGGTCTTCCATAAAGAGTTACACATTCCCTGCCAAGTATTACATTAGTATCCTCTTTATTAATATTGACAACCAGCGAAGCTATATTTAACTTTCTTCCACTGTTATTACTTGTATTATTATCACTACCTGATGAAATATTATCACTTGCTGAACTGCCACTATTAAGCCGCTCAATCACTCTTACAAGTCCATCTGCCGCCTCTTTTCTTAACATTTTCTTAGTAACAAGACAGACCATAATCTCATCAGTATGAAATCCTGTTCTTATAAGTATATGTCTTAAAGTTCCCTTATGGATATTCTCGTTATAGGCTCTTACCCTGTAATCTTTCATCCACTGCTTGACGGCTGTTAATATTACAGAGTTGTTCTCATCACCTAAAAGGCAGTCATCACAAGGAATTATTGAATGTGTATGACCTGCGTAAAATCCCATAATAATATTACCGTCTTTATCCTCACCTACAGGATACTGTGCTTTGTTGCGGTATCTGAATGGCGTGTCCATACCAAGAATGTCACACATTTCATAATCTACGCCTTCTGTAAGTCCACCTATTCTCTGTAAATTATCACTGACAAGCTTCTGTTTGTACTTAAGCTGTGCAGCGTAACTCATAGCCTGTAACTGACAGCCGCCACACTGCCTTGCTATATTACATTCCGGTGTAACCCTGTCCTTTGACGGTGTTATGATATTCATAAGTCTGGCATATCCGTAATTCTTCTTTGCCTTCATAATCTTAACTTCTACTACATCACCTATGACTGTATCTTTTACAAATAATGTATAGCCGTCTATCTTGCCTATTCCTTCTCCTGTTACTCCTATATCCTCTATTGTAACCTGTACAATATCATTCTTACTATATGCCATAACTGTTCCTCACATTAACAACTTGTTCTTCTTATGTTGGATTCAAGCCATCTGTTAAATCCAAGCCAGTCATTAGTGTCTTTGGCTTCAAGACATTCCCTTAAAGTTTCAAGCTTTGCATCCATATTATCTGCCATAGAAAGTGCTATTGCTTCTGCTATTGCCGGCTTCTTAGGTGAACCATATTCTAACTCACCGTGATGTGATAATATACAATGACCAACCTCATTAGCTAATATCTCTGGAAAATCTGGTATATGTCTGATTTTTTCAATAACCATTTCGTAGCCAATCACTATATGTCCTATAAAATTCCCCTCATCTGTGTAGTCATTTCTTGGAAATTCACTCAATTCCCTTACCTTGCCTACATCATGAAGCATTGCACAGCTTATAAGCAGATCCCTGTTAAGAAAATCGTAATTCTCACTCATCTTTGCACATAATCTTGTAACACTTAGGCTGTGTTCAAGCAGTCCACCCATAAATCCGTGATGTACTGTCTTGGCTGCTGACGTATTCTTGAACTTTTTAATAAATGCTTCATCTTCAACGAAAAATGCTTCCAAAAGCTGCTTTATGTATGGATTATCTACACTTCTTACGAATCCTAATAATTCCTCATACATCTGCTCTATATCATATCTTGAAGATGGAATATAATCTGTTGGTGTGTACTCATCCTCTGCTGCCACACGAATTCTTTCTATTTTAAACTGTAATGCACCATTATAACTTGTAACCTGTCCATTAACAAATACATAATCATTAACTTCAAAATCGCATATTCCACCTGAATTAACGTCCCATATCTTTGAATCTATCTGTCCTGTCTTATCTATAAGTATAACATTCTCGTATTCTTTTCCAGCCTTAGTAAGTGCTGATGACTTGGATTTACACAGGTATACCTCTGAAATTCTGTCTCCGTCTTTAAATGTTTCTATATAACGCATACTCTTCCTCCATTCAATCAGATTTCTCTCTGATTTCAATTAATCTTATTATATTCTTATCTCAACTATTTAATTCTACTCTGTACTGTCAAGTAGCTGCTTTATCTGTATTCCACATTGACATCATAAGATACTTCAAAATACCCTGATTTACCAAGCCTTTTTACAAGGACATTAACGCTCTGTCCTGACTGGCATCTGTACAGCTTCTCATTCAGCTTCTGCATAGTAAGACATTCCTCGCCATTTACCTCTACAATTACATCTCCTGTCTGAAGTCCTGCCTGATATGCCGGCGACTCCTGCTCAACTGCAAGTATATATATTCCTGTTGTAAGACTGTATTTATCTGCCAATTCATTGTCTACATTCTCTGCTTTAATACCAAAATACATAATCTCCTGACGGTTTATCATATTCTCAATAGTACCTTTAAGATCTGATATTCCCATAAACTTAAGCTTGACATCTTTATTACTGTGTACAGATATTCCTACAACATTGCCGTCCGAATTAAATAAAAATGCGTAATCTTCATCTTTGGCTGTAAGATTAGTTTCAAATATGTCTACATTATTATCTATAAGGCTGTACGAGCTGATATTGGTTATAGTTCCATAATCTACTGCCCCATCCGTTCCATATATATTGCCTGCGGCAATTACAAGCTCACCCTTGTTAAGTATATATGAATTGCTAAGAACTGATACCTCTATGCTTGTCCTGTCGTCCTCACTCATCTGTTCAGCATCAACACTTATTATACTTATACCTGTATTACTGTCTGAGCACACATATACCGCCTTATATTCATTATCATTAACCTTAACACTTATATCCGCAGTATTATCAGTATATTTCTTTGATGTAAGTATAATATATCTTGAATTCACATAGGCAACAATAAGTCCCGCCGTAGATGTTACATTTTCCCTGTTCTCAATATAATTCTCATAATTAAGCCCTTCCGTGCTTTCCTGAATTATGACAACTGACTTCTGCACATCATCTACCTTCGTTCTTAACGACTGCATTAATGTATCATAATCCTTCTTAATCTGTGGCTGTCCTTCTTCATCCTCAACAACAACAGGCTCCGGATATTCATCTCTTGTGAATTCAATCCTATCCTGTTCTGCTTTCTTCTTATCAAACTTCGCCTTTACTGACGGCACAATAAGCTTGTCAGCCGCTATATATACTACTCCTGCTATTATTATCAATACAAGTATCTTAATTGTTCTTATAAGATTCTTATATTTAACCTTAGGACTTAATACAATCTTTTCCGTATATAAATCGTATTTCTGCTCAGTATCTTTATGTTCCATATTATCCCTCATTCTTATTCATTAACAGATGCTTACGCATCTGATATGTTAAATTACAAGTACATTTTTCTTCTGACTATCCGGTTATTACGCAATATAAATAAAGTATACACTATGTTTATGAACAAACTATGACATAGATGTTAAAAAGTCGGCTCTTTCTTAAATTTATCCTATGGTTTTAATCGGTTTTAGTATATAATAAGAGAGGATTGTCAGCTTTTATCACTAATAGCAGACATATAATAATTATTATTTGAAATGACAGGAGTATTACATTGAATAATAAATCATTATCAACACTTGAATATAATAAAATAATATCTCGTCTTGTATCTTTTGCCTGCTCTGATGGTGCAAAGCAGATACTTCATAAGCTTGAGCCTATGACTGACATAGACAAAATCAATACAGCACTTGATTATACTAATGATGCACTTACCCGTGTATACCAGAAGGGAAGCGTGGATTTCTCAAGGATAAAAGATATCAGGGGAAGCATTGCAAGACTTAAAGTCGGAAGCTCTCTTAATGCACTTGAGCTTCTTAACATATCTATGTTATTAGAATGTGCTGCCCACATAAAGGGATACTATGAACAGCGTGCTGACTCAATACAACCTTTAATAGACATGCTTGACCCTGTTACACTTCTTAATAACGCAATTAAGAAATGTATTATATCAGAAGATGAAATCAGTGATGATGCAAGTGCGAACCTCCGCAGCATAAGACGTCAGAAAAATATAGCTGCTGACCGCATACACACTGAACTTAATAAAATATTAAATTCACCATCTACAAGAACTTACCTTCAGGATTATGTGATAACAACAAGACAGGGACGTTTCTGTCTGCCTGTTAAAGCTGAATACAAATCACTTATGCCTGGTATGGTTCATGACCAGTCATCGACCGGTTCTACTGTATTTATTGAGCCTGCCGCAGTTGTCAAGCTTAACAATGATATAAGAGAGCTTGAACTTAAGGAACAGGCTGAGATTGAAGTTATTCTTGCAGATTTAAGTGCTAAAGCCGCAGAATATACCGATTCACTGCTTTCAGACTATGAGATACTTACCAATCTTGACTGCATATTCGCCAAAGCACTTTTATCAAGGCATTTTAATTGCAGCCGCCCTGTTATGAATAACAAAGGTATAGTAAATATTAAAAAAGGACGACATCCTCTTATTGAGCCGCATACTGTCGTGCCTATAGACATTTATCTCGGTACAGATTTTAACCTTCTTATCATAACAGGACCTAATACCGGTGGTAAGACCGTATCCTTAAAGACTGTCGGACTTCTTACTCTTATGGCTCAAGCTGGACTTAATATTCCAGCACTGGAACATTCCGACATAGCTGTATTTGACAATATATTTGCTGATATCGGCGATGAACAGAGTATTGAACAGAGCCTTAGTACATTCAGCTCACATATGACTAATACTGTCGATATTCTTAAAAAAGCTGACAGCAACAGTCTCATTTTATTCGATGAGATTGGTGCTGGTACTGACCCTACAGAAGGTGCAGCCCTTGCAATTGCTATACTTGACAGCCTTCACAGACGTAATATTACAACAATGGCGACAACACATTACAGCGAGATTAAAATGTATGCACTCACAACCGATGGCGTTGAAAATGCCTGCTGTGAATTTGATGTACAGTCACTCCGCCCTACTTATAGGCTTCTTATCGGAGTTCCTGGAAAGAGTAATGCATTTGCCATTTCCAAAAAGCTTGGACTTTCTGACAATATAATTAATGATGCTTCACGCCGTCTTGACTCTGAAGATATCAAATTTGAAGACCTTGTAACTGATCTTGAACAAAGCCGTGTTACAATTGAACGTGAGCGTGAGGAATTAAATGAGTACAAAGCACAGATTGCCCAGTTAAAGTCTGAACTTACCAAAAAAACTGAACGTCTTGATGAACGTACTGACAATATTATAAGAAAAGCTAACGAAGAAGCTGCACGCATACTTAAAGATGCGAAAGAGTATGCTGATAAGACAATTAATGCTATGAACAAGCATGGTATGACTGTAAAAGAGCTTGAGAAACACCGCAGTGCTATCCGTGAGAAAATGAATAAGCGACAGGAAAAGTTAAAGATTGAACCTGCCAACAACATAAGCGAGCATAAGGCTCACGATATATCTGAATTCAAGGTTGGTATGCACGTTAAGGTTCTTACAATGAACGTCATAGGTACTGTATCCCAGATTCATAAGAATAAAAACCAGGTTACTGTACTTGTAGGAAGCTTAAGCACTAAAATGGATATTAAAAATCTTGCCATACTTAAAGGCTATAAGGATCCTGCTGAAACAAGTTCTAAGCCTAAGGGTGCTGGTGGCTCAGGTAAAATCAAGATGTCAAAATCATCTTCTGTATCTTCTGAGATTAATCTTCTTGGATACACTGTTGATGAAGCTATTGCCGTTCTTGACAAATATCTTGATGATGCCTATATTGCCAGAATTCCACAGGTACGAATTGTTCACGGCAAGGGAACAGGTGCTCTACGCTCTGGTATAACTTCTTATCTGCACGGGGTTCCTTATATTAAAGAATTCCGCCTTGGACAGATTGGCGAGGGTGCAGAAGGTGTTACAATTGTAACATTTAAAGATTAACTATAAATATTGTATATGGAGGCACATATGGTTGCTAAACAACGAATTTTAATCGTAGATGATGATGAGAATATAGCTGAACTCATCTCACTCTATCTTACAAAAGAATGTTTTGAAACTAAGATTGTATATGACGGCGAAAGTGCACTTGATAACCTTTCTACATTCAAGCCTAACCTCATTCTGTTAGACCTTATGCTTCCTGGTATTGACGGATATCAGGTATGCCGTGAAATCAGGAAGAATAATAATACGCCAATAATTATGCTTTCAGCTAAGGGCGAAACATTTGACAAGGTATTAGGTCTGGAGCTTGGTGCTGATGATTATATTATCAAGCCATTTGAAACAAAAGAACTTGTCGCACGTGTTAAAGCTGTATTAAGACGTTATCATCTTCCACAGACTACCGTTGCACCATCAGAAAATGCAAGATGTGTAACGTATCCTGACTTAATTGTCAATCTTGACAATTACTCAGTTACTTATGATAAAAAGGCTGTAGAAATGCCGCCTAAAGAACTTGAACTTTTATACTTCCTTGCATCTGCACCTAATCAGGTGTTCACACGAGAACAGCTTCTTGACAATATCTGGGGCTATGATTACATCGGCGATACCCGTACTGTCGATGTGCACATCAAACGAATTCGTGAAAAGATTAAAGACCACGATAAATGGTCGATTGAAACCGTATGGGGAATTGGCTACAAATTTGTGACTAAATAAGCAGGAACGGACTCAATATGAAATATAATATGCTTACCAAACAGATAACTCTATATATAATAATTGCTGTTGTAGGATTTATAGCTGTAACAACAATATGTTTCAGGCACGATTATAATAAAGTATATGACTATTATTCTGAGGTGCTTTACCAGCAGGCTAACGAAATTGCCGGCACATTTGCAAAAGATACATTCACGCCAGAATATCTTTCAGACATAGAAGCTGACCTTAAAATAGTATCTGAACTCAACCACACAAGAATTATGTTCGTAAGCCCATTCGGTGATGTTATGTTAGATACTGGATTTTCTGGAACAGCAGATTCTAATGGTTATCTATATGAACTTAAGGATTTTGATTATGGCAGGCTTAAAGGTGCACACACACAGACAGGTGATTTCTATGGTGTATTTGACGAAACTGTTGTAAGTGCATATTTTCCTATTGCCAGCAATTTCACAATGAAAGGCTATGTTGTCATCAATATGTCTGAAACTGTCATAACTGACAGGGTATATGATACATTTAACACCAACTATCTTACACTGGTGATTGCTATGCTGCTTTCACTTTCTATGCTGGTGCTATATTTCATACATATTCACAAGCCTATCAATGAGCTTACCAAGGCTACTGAAGAATATGGAAAAGGTAATCTTTCCTACCGCATTAAAATACACCACAATGATGAAATCGGACGTCTGGCAGCTTCTCTAGATTATATGGCAAAAGAACTTAACGAAATGGACCGGTTCCAGCAGAAGTTCTTATCCAATATTTCGCACGACTTCCGTTCGCCTCTTACTTCAATAAAAGGCTACCTTGAAGCCATTGAGGACGGAACAGTACCACCGGAAATGATTAATAAATACATTAATATTGTATTATTTGAAACCGAACGACTTACCAAGCTTACAAGCAATATACTTACACTTAATGAACTTGACCCTAAGACTGTCCGCCTTGAGATTACAACATTTGATATTAACTCAGTAATAAAGCATACAATAGAAACTCTTGAGGGTTCGTGTAAAAAGAAAGGCATTAAGTTCAGCCTGACATTCTCTGGCACAGCACTTAATGTCAAAGCTGACAAAGGTAAAATACAACAGGTTATATACAACCTTGTAGATAACGCAATCAAATTCAGCCACGATAACTCCTTTATATATGTAACTGTCAAAGAAAAAGGTGATAAAGCCCAGATATCAATTAAAGATACTGGAAGCGGAATTGCCAAGAAAGATATTGATAAAATATGGGATAGATTTTATAAATCAGATGCCTCAAGAGGCCGTGACAAGAAAGGGTCTGGACTTGGACTATCCATAACCAAGGAAATAATTCAGGCACACGAGGAACATATCGATGTAATCAGTACTGCAGATGTGGGAACAGAATTTATATTTACGCTGCCACTTGCAAAGGGATAATGTTAATAACCAACGATTCTCTATGAATATATAAGAGAGCTTTCTAACTTCTCTCTTATATATTCTTTCACATTAAAATTAATGGTATTGCTGTTGTTTCTTATACGCTTCACAACTGCTGTATCCAATATATCTTACTCATCTGATAATTCTGTATATTACAAAGGATAAGGATACATAAAATGTACCCTCATCCCATTATAATTAATTACTTCCAATGAAGCTTATGCAATTCTCCTGACAAGCTCATATTCTCAAAGCCGTGCTGTCTTAATGCCTCGTAAGCCACTATTGCCACTGAATTAGAAAGATTAAGGGAACGGATATCTCCAATCATCGGTATCCTTATACAGGTATCCTCGTGGTCTACAAGTATATCCTCTGGTATTCCCGCACTTTCCTTTCCGAACATAATATAGCAGTCGTCTTCATACTTCACATCAGCGTATGTATGATGTGCCTTAGTAGTTGCCATATATATCTTAGCGCCCGGATTACGGTTAAGAAAATCTTCATAATCATTATATACTGTCACATCAAGCTTATCCCAGTAATCAAGTCCCGCTCTTTTAAGCATTTTCTCATTAAGGCTGAACCCAAGCGGCTCAATTAAATGTAATCGTGCGCCTGCCGCTACACAGGTTCTTCCTATATTGCCAGTATTAGCAGGCATCTCTGGCTCATGTAATACTATATTTAACATAATTATCTTTCCTTATAATTCTTTACTGTTCTGCTATTACAGCTATATTAAGTTCAAGTGCCACTTCGTCACCTGAATGGATAGGCACACATATATTCTGTGTATATGACTGTGTAATAGTCATATCTCCGTGACATACGCTTGGTGGTGTAATATCTATAACATATCCCTTTGTTGAGAATATTGTTGCAGCATTACCCATAATCATATTACCAAGCTCACTTATTGCACTTATAGACATATCATCAAGTGCAGTTACCGGCATACCCATCATCATCTTAGATGCCACGTCCAATGCCTTATTAAGCTCAAATGCCATAATAACCTGACCCTTTAACTCACCTGTTATACCTATCATAACTGCAACCGACTCATTCTCGAATTCTGTTGTCTTGACATAAGGCTTTCCTATCTTCATCTCTGTCTGACATATTTCCTGCATTATCTTAGTCGCTGACATTAAAAATGGATTGATAAAATCTGCGTTCATTCCTGCCATAATTCTTCCTCCATTGTAGTTAATATGTACTTATAACTTTTCTATAAAGTTCTTTATTCTCTTAATTCCTTCTTTAAGGTTCTCAATTGAATAAGCGTACGATATTCTTACAAAGCCCTCACCGCTATTGCCAAATGCTGTTCCAGGAACAACTGCAAGCTTCTGGTCTTCTAGAAGTCGGCTAGCAAATTCATCTGATGTCATACCAAACTTCTTGATAGATGGAAATATATAGAATGCCCCAAATGGCTCAAAACAGTCTATTCCCATACTCTTAAGCTCATGAAGAAGAAACCTTCTTCTCTGGTCGTAGGCTGTAACCATCTTCTCTACCTCTGTATCACAATTCCTTAATGCCTCAACAGCGGCAAACTGGCTGTTAGTTGGTGCACACATAATCGCATACTGATGAAGCTTAATCATCTGCTTTATAATCTCAGCAGGTCCACAGGCATAACCTAGTCTCCAGCCTGTCATAGCAAATGCTTTTGAGAAACCATTTATCATAATAGTTCTTTCCTTCATACCAGGAAGGCTTGCTATTGAACAGTGCTTGTTATCTCCATATGTAAGCTCTGAATATATCTCATCTGATATAACATACAAATCCTTCTCTATAATAACTGGCACTAACTCCATAAGTTCTTCTCTTGTCATGATAGCACCTGTCGGATTGTTAGGAAATGGCATTATAAGAATCTTAGTCTTATCTGTTATATGCTCCAGCAGTTCTTCTTTAGTAAGCTTAAACTGATTCTCCTCTTTAAGATTAATAAATACAGGCACAGCATCTGCCATAACTGCACAAGGAAGATATGATACATAACTTGGCTGAGGTATAAGCACCTCATCACCTGGGTCAACCATACATCTTAACGCTACGTCTATAGCCTCGCTTCCACCCACAGTTACAAGCACCTGCTTCATTGGGTCATACTGTGTATCATATTTTCTTGCAACATATCTGCTTATTTCCTGTCTTAATTCCTTAAGTCCTGCATTAGAAGTATAAAATGTTCTTCCTTTCTCTAATGCGTATATACCTTCTTCCCTTACATTCCAAGGTGTATCAAAATCAGGTTCACCAACGCCAAGTGATATTGCATCTGGGATTTCACTTACAACGTCAAAGAACTTTCTTATACCTGAAGGCTCTATATCTACTATTTTCTTAGATAAAGCATCTCTCATGGTGTTACTAACATCCTTTCATCTCTGTCTTCTTCGTCAATTACAGTTCCATAATCTTTGTATTTCTTTAATACAAAATGTGTTGATGTGCTGAGCACTGAATCAAGTGGTGCAAGCTTCGCCGCCACAAACTGTGCAACAGACTTCATAGTCTTTCCTTCAATAATAACTGTAAAATCGAAGCCACCAGACATAAGATAAACTGATGTAACTTCATCATATTTGTAAATTGTCTCGGCAATGCTGTCAAAACCAAGTCCTCTCTGAGGTGTAACCTTTACCTCAATAAGTGCTGTAACCTTCTCATCGCCTGTCTTATCCCAATTGATAAGGGTATTATAACCACAGATAATATGTTCCTTTTCCATATCCGCTATCTCATTCGCGACTTCTTCCTGCGCGACTCCAAGCATAACGGACATATCGTGAATGTCAATTCTACCATTATTCTCTAACAAGTTAAGGATTTTCTCTCTCATATCATTATACCCTTTCAATTAAATTATTGTGCTGTCTTTATACAGCGGAATATCTCATCCTGATTAGGCAATGTAAGAAATCTTTCTTCGTCTTTATTATGAAGAATTCTCTGATTGCCCTTCACAATTCTTCCTATAACTGCGGCTGGGATATTATTGCTGTTAAGTATATTAATAATATCACAATCATTATCCGCTGTCATTAATAAACAACCTAAAGATTGCAGTTCATACGGATTAACATTGAATAATTCGCATATCTCTATAATCTCCTGTCTTACAGGTATGCTTCTTATGTCAACATCAAGTCCGACATTGCCATATTCACACATATCCCACAACGCACCAAATATTCCTCCCTCTGATACATCGTGCATATAACAATTAATTCCATTGTCCCTTAAAAGCTGTACCATTCCGCCTATATACATATCTGTATCTTCACCAACAGCCTTACTTACCCAGTCTTTACTATATCTTTCATATACCGCCTGCTCATCAGTTTCAACTAACTGCTTTACTCCACTTATTCCTATGCAGCCAGCGGCGATTATATGCTGTCCTGCCTCAATAACATTTCTATTATCTTCCCTCAAGCCCTGCACGGTAACAGTTACTACAGGCTCACTGACCGAAGTGCTGACTGTTGTATGCCCTCCGGCTATTGGCACTTCTGTAACTGCCGCCTGTCTTGTAAGTCCTGCGATTACTTCCCTTATACGGATTTCCCTTGCCTGCTCTGGCATAACTATGCAGTCACTTGCCGCTATAGGTATGCCGCCAGCGGCATATATATTATTAACGGCTTTAATAAGAGGCATATATCCACAGGCTGTCGCACTTAACAGCGTCTTATCCACGCCCTGCTCTCTAATATCCACCTCAGACACGTCCTGTCCAATATCCATACGTGTAACCTTCTGGCCTCTTACGGTGTTAAGAGGCTTTAATACAGACCTTGAAAGAATTGTATCTGATACCTTGCCTAATTTCATACCAATCCTCGTTTCTATGTTTTTAACATATTACATTCAATTACAAGCTTGAACTTGCATATATTACATTTTCAATCTATACTTAATCTTAAATAAATGCTGACACAGCCATAGGAAGTACCATAGCAAGTACAAGGATTACTATTATAACCGCAGCAAATATTCTTTTAGTTTTGCTCTTTTTTAAATTAATCATAATTACCTCCTTAAACATAGCAGCACATTAAACAATACATTTTAATAACATATTGGAAACGGAGAATACTATGCACTTTATATTGCCTTATTTTATAATAATATTAATAGTTATTCAACTTTATCTTAAAAAAAGTACACGTTCTGGCTCAGAACGCTCAAAAAAATATTGGGAAAGAGAACAGAAAGCCAATTCAACAAGAAAGCAGGATATAAGCTCCCTTAACTATATTAAATGGGACGACTCACTTCCTGCTATAGATAACAGCCTGATATTAGCTGATATATTAAATAATTCACCAGAAGCCCTTAAGGCTTATAATAATATCCAGACACTTAAGACTGAGCCAATGCTTAACCTGTCAGAGTATTCCAACACTGACCTTAAGCTAAAATATGGTGTTGCTAATCTTGATACTTTAACACAATATGAAGACAACTACACTTCATTTATAAAGAACCTTTCAGAGCTTGGACATATCCTTATTGAACATAAGGACATATCCGATGCCACAGCATTTCTTGAATATGCCGTAAAGATAGGCTCTGACATACGACTTACCTATACTGACCTTTACGCATTATATTCAGAAGCAGGAAATGCTTCCAAAATCAGACAGTTAAAACAATACGCCTCACTTATCAAGTCTGTTAATAAAGACCTGATAGTATCAGCTATTAACTAGGTATTTAATTAATTATATGAATATATTACCTATATAAACATTAATTCATAACTAACCATTATTTTCCATATTCTGAAAGTATCTTATCTATGTTTCGTGAAGCTATACTCTTGGTCATCTCATCAATCGGGATATCAAGCGTGACATTATGCTTTACAACAAGTGCTGTAAGATAATTTCTTTGTGCCTGTGTAATCGGACTATCCTTTTTCACACTGTATACAAGCTCAGATGGTATTTCAAAGCCTGAATCATCCGGTTTTATTGTATACATTTTCCAGTATATTCCGCTTGCACTCAGCGCATCATCTAAAGCCCTGTGTGAGTTACCAGGGTCAATCTTCAAATACTCACACAGATAATCAAGCTTCTTATGCTCCAGTTCTGGAAGTATTCTTCTTGCCATTTTAAGTGTATCTATTCCTGCTGACGGAAATACAAGATTGTTATTAACCGCCGCCTTCTTTAAAAAGCTGTAATCAAATATAACATTATGTCCAAGTATAGGATAATCTCCTATAAATTGTATTACATCTTCAATCAGTTCATTAATTCTTGGCTTATCTGTAAGCTCCTCATTATGTATATGTGTAAGCTCTATTATTCTGTCGCTTATCTTAATGCCTGGATTGACAAGTGTTGAATATGTATCTGTCACGTTTCCATTACATACCCTTGCCATTCCTATCTCAATTATTCTGTCTGCTGCCGGGTTAAGCCCTGTAGTTTCTATATCCAGTGCAACATAGCTGTCTATCATTGCCTTTGTTCCTTTCATTAGTATAGTACTTCTGGGTAAAAAAATAGAGCGGGTGATGGGAATCGAACCCACGTATCTAGCTTGGAAGGCTAGTGTTCTACCATTGAACTACACCCGCATATCATCATAATTAAATTATATTCAATTATAAAATGCCTAGAACCGGAATCGAACCAGTGACACGAGGATTTTCAGTCCTCTGCTCTACCGACTGAGCTATCTAGGCTTATTGTGACTTCACATCATAATATCCTGTAGTAAACAATCAAGTTATTCACCAAAAGACTTGATTAGTTTACCACATAAATATCTTATCCGTCAACAATTATTTTAACTGTTATTATTGTTCTCAGCCATATATTTCTCATATAAATCCGGTCTGTACTTCTTAGTACGTTCTAACGACTTCTCGTGCCTCCACTTCTCTATATTGCCGTGGTGCCCTGATAATAATACTTCTGGCACTTCCATACCTTTGTAATTGGCTGGTCTTGTGTACTGTGGATATTCTAATAAACCATCCGAGAAGCTCTCTGTCTGGGCTGATTCATCATTATTAAGTACTCCCGGAACTAATCTTGACACTGAGTCGATAACAACCATCGCCGGAAGCTCTCCACCTGTCAGGACATAATCTCCAATTGACACATAGTCTGTAACTATGCTTTCAAGTGCTCTCTCATCAATTCCCTCATAATGTCCACACAGAATTACAAGTTCTTCTTCTTTGGCAAATTCTTCTGCCATATGCTGATTAAATGTATGCCCCTGTGGTGTCATATACACAACCCTTGGTCTGCCTGAACATCTTGATGCTATGCTCTCATAAGCATCGCACACGGGTCCCGGCTGCATAACCATTCCTGCTCCTCCGCCATATGGGTAATCATCTACCTTCATATGCTTATTATTGGAAAAATCCCTTATATCAACAGCTTCTATAGACAATACTCCTGAATCTATAGCCCTGCCTGTTATACTTGTATTCAACCCATCCAAAATCATCTGTGGAAATAGTGACATTACATAAAATTTCATTAGTTAGACGCTCCCGATATATTATTAAGGAAGAATGGGTAATAGTTATGATTAAGGTTATATCCACCTGTTGATACATCTGTATTAAGATATCCAGACTCATCCTTAAATGCATCTGCTATATCTATAAATGTCATTCCATACTCTGTCGCCCTGGCTGCAAGTGTGCTGTTAGCTTCATCAATAGCCGCCTGTGTTATCTTTACATTTGACTTTGCCTCAAAGCTCTGTGTTATAGGAAGAAGTGACACTACATATACCTTTACTGATGGAATTGCTTCCTTAAGCGATTCTACTATTGAACCTATTCTCTCAGCTACATTCTCTCCTGACCTTGTTCCATAGTTAAGGTCGTTAAGTCCAACAAGGACATATACCTTAGATGGATTAGCCGCCGCAACACTTGACACTGAATTAAGTGCCTTATCTGTTGTAAGGTTATTATCTGAGAATATGCGTGATGTGTCAAGATAACCATATTCACCTATACCTGATACAATCATATCACCAAAGAATACTGCATCATCATAATTAGAACGTGATGTGTATTCCTGTATCTCTGCCTTAGTTGTAATCCTGGCAACTCCGCCTAATACCTGAGCTGCTGATGTTGTACTGCTTGTTGTGCTTTCTGTTACAGCTGATGTTGTACTCTCTGTATCAGCTGCACTTGTTGTTTCATTGTTAGACATCTCTATAGATGACTGTGTAATAATTATATCATTGTTATTATTATTGTTATTGGCAAGTGTTGTCGCCTTATCTTCCACTGGCTTTCCAATACTGCATAATTTAAGAACAATTGCAACAACTGCAATAACTACTACAGCCAAAATAACACCTATTACCGGCTTCTTATACTTGTTCCATAATCTCATCTTACGGTTAAGAACTATTTTATTCTTTTCCTCGTTATTATCTACTGCCATTATACATTACTCCTCATTCTTACTTCTGTGTATTATATTTTAACAGCATTATCTACCATCTAAGACGTCTTAACACTGTAGCTGAAGTCTTTCTTAAGCCTATATTAAGAATTCCGTCTTTAAGTCTGTAACCTTGTCTGTCTGTTGAATATCCGCCCTCAAATGTTACCATTATCTGCTCGACATCATCATCCATAGCAAGTCCAGTCTCCCAGGCAGGTATATTAACTCTTATCTCATCTTCCCCATTATTAACAACAACTATCACTGCATCATCTGATGTAAATCTTCCATATGCAATAACATTATGTGCTGAATAAAGCTGCTTATACGAGCCGGTTCTTAATACCTCATTCTCCTTGTGCATCTTTATTGCTGCCTTATGAAAGTCTATAAGCTCCTTATCTTCATGTCCCCATGGATAAGTTCTTCTGTTATCAGGGTCTGTGAAACCACACACTCCCGCTTCATCTCCATAATATACAGTTGGTGCACCCGGCCACGTCATCTGAATAATGACAGCCTCCATAAATACAAACTTATTCACATTCTGATTAGCCACTTCTGATCCAAGCTTATCAACCCTGCCAACAATATGGTTAGTTCTTGTAAGAAATCTTGAATGGTCGTGGTTAGAAAGCTCATTCATAGATATAGAATAACTTTGTCCACCCATTCTTGCCATATTATGGTGCATAGCGCCAAAAAAATAATCAGGATTACCTAATGAATCAGGGCGCATTTCATCACTATGCTTCTCCATTCCTGTAAGAAACCACGTTACAGGCTCCATAAAGGCATCATAATTCATAATCGTATCCCATTCATCACCCTGAAGCCAGTCATATGAATCACCATAATTCTCTGCAAGTATTATTGCCTCCGGATTAGCTTCCTTAACAGCCTGTCTGAACTTTTTCCAGAATGCATGGTTATATTCCTTGCTGTACCCAAGGTCAGCTGCAACATCAAGCCTCCAGCCATCTACATTGTACGGTGGAGATACCCATTTCTTTCCAATATCTATAATATACTTTTCAAGTGTATCTGAGTCTTCATAATTCAGCTTAGGAAGTGTATCGTGTCCCCACCAGCCGTCATATGAACCATTATCCGGCCACTGATTACCATAGAATTTAAAGAAGCTGTGATATGGGCTTTCATACTTCTCATATGCACCGCAGGCATAATCGTCATCACTAGAACTGTAAATGTGTTCCCTGTCCATCCATTTGTTAAATGAACCACAATGGTTAAACACTCCGTCTATTATGACTTTCATTCCTCTGCTGTGTATCTGTTCTACCGCCTTGGCAAAGAACTCATTACTCGCTTTAAGATTTTCCTTACTTGTAACCCTGTTAATATATCGTGTTGCATTAGTATTGTTCTGGTCACCTTCTTTTAAAAGTTCCCCATCATCTTTTACTATAACACCAAAATGTGGGTCTATATAATCATAGTCCTGTATATCGTACTTATGATTAGATGGCGAAACAAACAACGGATTAAAATAAATGACCTCGACACCAAGCTCGCTAAGATAATCAAGCTTATCAAGCACGCCCTGCAAATCGCCACCATAGAACTCTCTTACACCCATATTGGCTGGATATTTATCCCAATCCTTAACCTGACAGACGTGTTCGCCTATATAACTGTATTCATCATCAAGCACGTTATTAGATTTATCACCATCGCAAAATCTATCGGCAAATATCTGGTACATAACTGCGCCCTTTGCCCAGTCAGGTGTCTTAAATCCCGGCATAATCTGGAAATTATAATAAGTATTAAGCTCTTTAATAGCTCCTATCTGATTGTAATAGCATACAACCTTTCCAGTCTCTACCTTGAAATAATAATATAATTTGTCATTATTAACTTTAATCTCAGCCTCGTAATAATCAAATACTCCAACTGCCTTAATCTTTGTCATAGGGTATTCTACATTATTAACATATATATACGCCTTGTCTACATTATAACGACCTGTTCTTAATCGTATCTTAACTGTATCACCCGGCATAGGCTCTGCCGGACATCTGTAATCGTTTGTCGCATCAGAAAATAAAGCTCTTGTATTAATGGTTGGTCTTGCATTACACATATACAAAAGCTTTCTTTCCCATGATGTAAGGTTCTCAACTCCTGCGCTTATTATCATAGAAAATACTCCTTGACATTAATCATATATAATTTTATATCATTACGGGTATTTATTCAACTGTAAGATATATTTATTAAGATTTCTTTAATTTACGGCTTCTCTTAACTCGTAACGATGGCATAGGTAAGAGCGTTTCTGCTTCATAATTTATTTACTTTATAAAATACGCTCTTACATATGACGCGGTGCTCCTCGAATAGATAATTTAAAAAATTTCCATTCCTGCAAGCAGTATGGAAGATTTCTTTAAATTATCCATTCTCATCGTTACTCGTGCAAATAAAAAGGACAGTCTGGGGGGACTGTCCTTTTTGGAGAAGGTATTTCACTTATTATGGGGTGTAGCAAAAAATATATAATGTATTGGGGGTTTTTACGTTAATTATAATATCATACAAAGCCCCATAAGTGTTCACAAACTTTACAATATATTGCAACTTTTTTTGTGAATTATTACCAAATATTTTTTGTGTATAAATACATTTCCATTATTTAACTGCGTTTTAACTGCAAAATCTCTGTTAATACCTAATTATAAACTCTCTCCATATGGCTTATCTTCAAACAAACTTTCAAATTCTTCTCTTGAAATCTTCTCTTTCTCAAGAAGGAGTTCTGAACTTCTATGAAGCACGTCCATATTCTCTGATATAAGTTTCTTAGCCTTAGCATAGCACTCATCTACAATTCTCTTAACTTCTTCATCAATTAGTGATGCTATATCTTCACCATATGGTCTTGTATGTGCAAGATCTCTTCCGATGAATACCTCATCACTGTCTGTATCATAATTAATAAGACCAAGCTTGTCAGAGAAACCATACTTAGTAACCATATCTCTTGCTGTCTGTGTTGCCTGCTTGATATCCTGTGAAGCACCTGTTGTTATATCATCAAATATAAGTTCTTCCGCTACTCGTCCACCAAGGCTTACAACAATATTCTGTAGCATTTTTCCCTTAGTGTTAAACATCTCATCTCTTTCAGGAAGCGGCATTGTGTAACCTGCCGCACCCATTCCTGTAGGAATGATTGATATTGTATGAACTGGTCCAACATCTGGTAAAAGGTGGAATAATATAGCGTGTCCTGATTCGTGGTAAGCTGTAATCTTCTTCTCTTTGTCAGATATAATCTTACTCTTCTTCTCAACACCTATTCCTATCTTAATAAATGCTTCTTCAACATCTGCGTTAGTTATATATCTGTTCTTCTTTCTTGCCGCATTAATAGCAGCTTCATTTAATACATTTTCAAGGTCAGCACCTGTAAAGCCGGCTGATGTTCTTGCAAGCTTATCAAGGTCAACATCATCACCAAGAGGCTTCTTAGCTGCGTGTACCTTTAATATTTCAAGTCGTCCAGCAACATCTGGTCTGCCGACAACTATCTTTCTGTCAAATCTTCCCGGTCTTAATATAGCTGGGTCAAGAATATCAATTCTGTTAGTAGCCGCCATAACGATAATTCCTTCATTGACACCAAAACCATCCATCTCAACAAGCATCTGGTTAAGTGTCTGTTCTCTCTCATCGTGGCCGCCGCCCATACCTGTTCCTCTTCGTCTTGCAACAGCATCAATCTCATCAATGAATATAATACAAGGTGCGTTCTTCTTAGCTTCCTCAAACATATCTCTTACTCTTGAAGCACCAACACCAACAAACATCTCTACGAAATCCGAACCTGATATGCTAAAGAATGGTACGCTTGCCTCTCCAGCAACAGCTTTGGCAAGAAGTGTCTTACCTGTACCAGGTGCACCTGTAAGAATAACCCCCTTAGGTATTCTTGCACCAAGAGAAGTATATCTTACTGGATCTTTAAGGAAATCAACTATCTCCTCAAGTTCTTCTTTTTCTTCCTGAAGGCCGGCTACATCCTTAAATGTAACTTTATTATCAGCACTGCTTATCATCCTGGCTCTGCTCTTTCCAAAATTCATCATCTTGGCATTGCCACCGCCACCAGCCTGTCTTGTAAACATCATCATAATGAATACAATAACAAGAATGCTTAAGCCAAATGGAAGTATAGTTGTAAGCATAACACTCTGTCTTGCAACATCTTTAAGTGTATATTCTATATTCTTATCAAGTAAAAGTTCTTCTACATCTTTAACATCTGATACATACACACTCTTAACTGACTGCTCACCGCTCACCTTAACAGTTACAACACCAGTTGGAACTTCTGCATTCTGTCTTATGGATACACTCTCTATCTTACCCTTGCTGATATCGTTAACTAATTCGTTATAAGTATAATTGCTTGTGCCTGTATTCATTCTTGCAACATACATGATAAACATCGCCGCAATAATCACAATAATCATATAGATTCCCATTCCTGAAAATCTTACATTTTTCTTATTATCCATATCAATCTCCATTCTTACATATATTCGTAATTAGGTAATAATCAATTCTCATCATCAAGATGAACAATTCCTATAAATGGAAGATTTCTATACATCTGGTCATAGTCAAGGCCATATCCTACAACGAATTCATCCGGAATATTAAATCCGTTATACTTAACATCTATATCAACTTCTCTTCTGTCTGGCTTATCAAGAAGCGTACATATACATATGTCTGCTGGATTTCTTTCCTCTAACATAGGCATAAGCCTAAATAAAGTATTACCCGAATCGATAATATCTTCTACAACTATTACATGTTCACCTTCTATTGACTCATCAAGCTCTTTCTTAATTACAATATTACCACTTGAAGTTGTTCCACTTCCGTAGCTTGAAGTCTGCATAAAATCTATCTTTACTGGAACTGTTATTCTCTTGGCAAGTTCACAGCAGAAGAATATGCTTCCCTTAAGAATACATATAAGCTTAATTTCCTTACCCTCATAATCAGCACTAATCTTAGCACCAAGTTCTGCTATCTTCTCTTGAAGTTTGTCCTCTGAAATCATTACACTTATCTTGTGCTTATTTGACATAATTAATTCCTCTCTTTCAATATAAGCTGTATTTTAAATACGTTCTTTGTAGAGCCTGTGACCCTGCAATCTTCGCATCTGCGCACACCACACGCCCATAGCACGCGGTTATTATCACACACAAGCAGTATTTCATCTCTGTGTGAAGCAGGTATCTTGCGGTCTGTCAGTTCTTTCTTAAGCTTCTTGGTATTACCGCTTTCCGATACCACAATCCTATCCTCGACATTCTTAAATCTGATATCAAGTAACTTATTAAGTTTATCATAATCAAAATACTTCGTATAGCTGTTATTCAATTTATTTACGCAAATTTTACCATTTGAAGCATTCTCCGCCAATTCTTCGTCATTATCATTAATGTCATAAACGGACATTTTGATACTTGCTGAATACATTTTATCATACTCCGGTATATATACTGTCTTATCTATATCAACAATTACTTCACTATCTTTACTACATTTAGTGATATCTATGCGATGAACCTCTGCAAGTCCTGCACCTGCTGTTGGCTCTGTGTCCGCTCTATATCCTTTACTTGCCGTATCAGAAAATGTATTCTCTGCTCTGTTCTTTCTTTCAAGCACAATATATTCATATTCACGCACTGCCTTTATTCCATATACCGAGTCTACCTTTCTTCCTGTCTGAAGATTAATAAGCTTGTATACATCATATACATTGACCGAATATATATCCTTAGCCTTTCCTGCAAGCTTAACAAGTGCCTTATATATAACTCTTTTTCCAAGCACCTCATCTGCCTGCCCCAGCTGTTCAACTGATAATCTTATCCCTGCACCGTCCTGTGTTGCACAGCTTTTGTACAGCTTGTCTGCTTCTTTATCAACAAAATTCTCAACCGCCCTTACTTCTTGTGCCATAAATGCAATATTCTGCACAACATTTTTATTAATATGCTCACCCATATATGGCAACAGGACATTCCTTATTGAATTCCTTGTATAATCGTTATCATAATTAGTCACATCTGTCACAAATGACTGGTTTCTTAGCACAAGCCAGCTTTCTATATCCTGTCTTGTTATGCAAAGAAGAGGACGGCATATGTTATCCCTCACCGGCACAATTCCTCTTATTCCTTTAAGTGATGTACCCCTCGCCATATTCATAATAACCGTTTCTGCCTGGTCATTCATATGATGGGCAACAAATATCCTTGTCTTATCATACTGCTTTGAAAGCTTGTCAAATATATCATATCTTTCAAGTCTTCCAGCTTCCTCAACAGTAAGATTATTCTCCCTTGCTATTTTTTCACATTCTATATTGTAGCAATGATAATCAAGCTTAAGACTTTCACACAGCTTTCTTGTAAACTGCTCATCATCAGAGGCTTCTTTTCTTATACCATGATTAACGTGTACAATATGAAGCTTTACGTCTTTATTATTATGTATAATATAATCGTTAAGCATAAGCATAAGACAGACAGAATCTGCTCCGCCTGACACACCGACAACTGCATTACTGCAATCCTCAAGCATATTATTAGCCTTTATGTATGCCCATACCTTTTTCTCTATATTATTAACATCCATATTAAATGCTTTCTCCTGTTGTTTTATATGGCAATATTGCCCAATTATATATTTATTTGTTGTAGGTGTCAAACAGTCCGAACACAAGCACTGTGCAGTCATCACATACTTCACAATTATTATATGACATTGACTTTCTAAGTATCTCGTCAGCTATCGCTTTAGGCTTTTTCATTACAACTTCCTCGATAATCTCTACCATTTTCTCCTCTTTATTAAGACACGGAAGATTATCAAGCACACCATCGCTCACCATAATTACATAGTCACCATCGTACAACTTCTTGGCTGTGCAGTCGTAATCTACCTTTTCAAGCACACCGATAGGAAGTGTGGACGATTTGATTATCTCAACCCAGCCCTCCCTTTTAATAAATGTAGATACTGCCCCTAACTTTATGCAATGCATCATACCTGACTGGCAGTCAACAACACTCATATCCATAGTTACAGGGCTGTCTTTGCCACTGCAATTAATGTATGCCGTATTGATAAAATCTATGGCTGTCTTCTCCTCAAATCCGGCATCTATACAGTTCTCCATAAGCTCTATAACCATTCTGCTCTCAATAAATGCCCTCTTGCCACTTCCACAGCCATCTGCAATTGCCGCCACAACTTTACCACACGACAGGCTTGATACCATAAAATTATCGCCATTAAAGCCGCTTTTTTCTTTACATTTTCTTGCAACTCCTGATAAAAATCGGAAACGGTTCTCCTGATGAAACACATACTGCTGGCAGTTGTCGTTAATGACAAGCCTGTTATTATGGTCTGAATAGTATCCAATCCCCATAACATCACATACTATTTTCCGTATCTTTCTCTCTGCGACACAGCCCTTGCCAAGAGTTCTTGCAAGTATAACAACTTCACTCCTGCCTGTCTTGTCTTTTAATATATTGACATCTTTAATAACTATTCCTGCGACAAGTGCCCTTGAAGCCATATCTCTTGCAATTCCCTTAGACGGCTTATCTGCCTGTAACTGCATAAGCGTGCAGTCCTCAAGAATATCTGCAACAAGAAACAACTGTCTTTTAAAGCTGGGACTTTGTGCTTCATCACCTGATGCACACTCATATGCTTCTCCCAGACGGCGAAACGTCTTAGCTGTTTCGGACAATCTGTTTATCGTATAAGTCATACACAATCCATCATTCTTAACTGCCATAGCCCCTCATTTCTGGTCTAAATATACTGTTTTCTTAAACCGAACACCATTATAATAGCAGTTATATAAAAAATGTGTCGAACCCTGTTACGTTACTTCTTCCCTTTAAATATTATCTCATCTGGATATATAAGTCCGAATTTATCCTTGGCAATCTCCTCCGCAAACTTCTTCGTCTGCACATACTTCTTATATTCATTAAGCTCTTCTGTACGCTGTTTTTCTTCATCAACCTGTTCCTGAAGCTCTTTAATCTGCTTTTCGTACTCTACATTTTTGGCTTCAATATTCTTCTTGCCATTCCATAAAAGCACGCCAAGACCCACAACAACAAGCATAGCAAATACCATACCCAGAATTGCTGAGCGTTTCTGTCTTTTTCTTCGCTGTTCCCTTTCTCTCTTTGTCTCAAATCTCATCTATATCTCTCCATTCTTCGGTCTGTCTTTACTTAATGACTGCAACACTATTCTAATCACAGACACAAGCATTTTCAATGGTTTCAGTAAAATTCCTACAAGCCTTATTCCATATTTTATGTAATACACGCTTAACGCCTTAAGATATAGAACTGCACCGCACACAAGCCCCACTACAATAAATGATCTTATAATTCCGCTATTAACATAGAAACATATAATAAATATCCGTATTCCTACATATATCCAGTATATAACATCTTCTACAGCAATCATAAATACACGTCGGTGTCTTATTATTCTTCTTATTATTCTTATCGTATCATATTGAAATGCAATCACCATTCCCCACCAAAGTGCATATAAAAATGTGCCGCTCTCCCATATAATATCACCTGACATAAGCATTATTCCCCGCTACTGCTGGACTTATATAATTAACTAATCTTTATAATGTCTAAAAGATGTATTCACAATTATCTAAATAACCTGTTCACTAATGAATCGCCTTTTTTCATACTTATGCTGTTCTGTGAATACACAAGTGAGTCAACCCTGCCATCAACATCAAGCTCCCCCTTCTCAACTGACAGCTTATTAACGTGAAGTGACTCCCCTTTTATAACAATAACGCCATAATCTGACTCAAGTATTACCTTTGACGGTTCAAAGGATACAACGTCAGTAATACCAGTAAACTGAGCCTTCTTTCTATCTTCCATTCTTACTGTATGAGGATGTCTTACCCTTTTAATATCGTCCATAACTGCCTCCATATATTATACATTTATCTTACTTGTCTAATATATTAGGCGTTACGCCAAAAAATGCTTAATTATAACTATTATTTAAACATATTCAACCATTAGATACGCTCAATAATTAAATATACTTAATCATTAAATATATTCAAACATCTCCTTAGCTTCTTCTTTCTTAACTGTGTCCTTTACGTCTGTAACTCTTACCTTAACATTCTTGTTACCAAAAGATATCTCTATTATATCTCCTGCCTTGACATCAACTGATGCCTTAGCCACTTTACCATTAATCATTACCCTGCCTGCATCACACGCATCATTAGCTACTGTACGTCTTTTAATAAGTCTTGAAACCTTTAAATATTTATCTAATCTCATAATCTTCCTCCGGAATGTCTGCCAATCGTAATTAACTTATATTAATATGTAAATGCCTGAAGCCGTGCAATATTTCTAACTTCTGGCATTTAGATGTATATGGCAAATGGTATTTTGCCTTACATCATATTATTATATTAAAATTATCTGCTAATTGTCCATATGTCTGCCCAAAAAATCCGCCGCAACTTTAACTATTCTTTTCTCACTCTCGCCAAGCTTCTGTTTCTTGTCATTGCCAAACATAATAACCATACCCAGAACATCTCCGGCACATATTATCGGACTTATCACCTCTGACTCACAATCATAGTCTGTTACCGCTTTTACATAATCATTCTCACTGGCACTTGCTACAACACTCTGCCTTTTATCCATAATATCATTAAGTTCTTTGGTAATATGCTTTCCCTGTACATTCTTTTTCTGTGTTCCTGCTGCCGCAATAACACAATCCCTGTCAGTTATTGCAATTGTCATTCCTGTATTCTGTGCTATGGACTCCGCATATTCCACTGCGAATTCCGATACATCTGCCATCGGAGAATATTTCTTTAACACAATCTGCCCATCCATATCTGTATATATCTCCATAGGGTCAGTTTCCCTTATTCTTAATGTTCTTCTTATCTCCTTTGGTATTACAATTCTTCCTAAATCATCTATACGACGAACAATTCCAGTGGCTTTCATACAATCCTCCTTATTTTCAACATAATCCATACACGCTGTTTCTCTATGCTCATTCAATGGTTTATCGAACTATTTTCCATATATTGCGTTGTATGGGTAGTATGTGAAAATTGTGAAAAATTATACATTTTAAAAAGGCTAGTCATCTAAATTCTGCCATTCTTCTCTTTTACTGACTATATCCATATTGCCAGCATATAAACCACCTAGTATAATACAATAATTATCTGTGGTTTTTCCACATAATATGCAACACGAAATCCATATAGGCAGGTTGTTCTGCGCGTTTTGACCTGCTCCTTTTATTATGTTATCATTTAATTATTAAATGTTTAAATGCGTTCTTAAATGGTAAAAATATAAATTAGTGTTATGCACACCCGACACACTGTACTTATAACTGGGGTGCAGAAATGAGGATATTTATGATTATAGATTTTCATACTCACAGCTTTCCTGATGACATTGCGGACCGTGCCGTAGGACGACTTGCGCAAAGCGGCGGTATACCTAATTATCTGGATGGACGTGTAGACTCTATCAAAGCTTCTATGAAAAAAGCTGGAATTGATTACTCTGTCCTGCTGCCTATCGCAACAAAGCCGGCACAACATACTACTATCAACAAAATAGCCATAGAAACTAATAAATCCTTTAAAACTACTGGAATAATATCATTTGGTACAATTCATCCTGATAATGATGACTACAAGACTATAATAAGTGACCTTGCCAAAGCTGGTGTTCCAGGAATTAAGCTTCACCCTGTATTCCAGCGCACCAATATAGATGACCCGAGATGTCTTAGAATAATAGAATGTGCAAACGACAACGACCTTATTGTATCTATCCACTGCGGTATGGACATAAGCTTTCCTAACTGTGATGAGGCAAGTGTCGAACGTCTTGCCAATATGATAAAAGAAGTCCCACCACACAAACTTGTATTAGCCCATATGGGTGGCTGGTCTATGTATGACGAAGTATGTGACCAGCTAATTGGAACACCAAATGTATGGCTCGACACTGCACTTGTCTTAAAAAGCACTCCGGACAACAACTTCCTCTCCAAAGAGAAATTCGTCCAGATGGTCCGCACACATGGCTCTGACCATATTCTCTTTGGAACAGACAGCCCCTGGTCCGACCAGTCCGAGTCCCTCCACCTCCTAAGGACAAGCGGTCTCACCCCGGACGAACTCACCGCGATTGAAGGCGGCAACGCCGCCACACTGCTCGGCAGTTTCCTGACAAATACACCATAACCATCACTAATATCCAGTCGTTTAAAAATAGGTGTGGAGAACTCCACACCTATTAATATTTAAAGTTACACATTAGCTAATATAATTCAATGAGACTACTTAAACATACTGTTACCAGCTATATATTCTTTTATCATCTCTTTTAAATAATCACCATCATACATTAGTCTTACTGCTTTAATTCCATATTTATTTATATTTACTTCTTTTTTTCTTATTGCATTATTTATGTCTATTTCATACTTTTTACAATTTTCCAAATAATATATAAAATCATCATCTGTTATATTACCATTAAAAAATTCTGATGGCAACAAACCAATAATATATATTTTTTTACTATAATTATCCATATAATGAATAACCGGTGGTTTCTTTTTAAAAAAATTATATATTCTACTGTCATCTAACACATATATATCATCTTTTTTTACAAATCGATAAGAAATATTACTCACAAATATCGGCACTACTTTAACATCTTTTATATTAAAATCAGGTATTTTTTTCTTAAATTTATTATTAATGCTATCCTGCCCACTCTTCTCTTTTGCAAAATATTCAAAATTACGTCTAAATTTAGATAAATAATATTCAACTTCTAAAACATTTCTATAATATCCTCTGACATCCTCGTGCTGAAATTGCGTTTTACATTCAAAAACAAACAAAGTATTATCCAAATACATTAGTACATCCAATTCATAACCTTCACCATTATGATGAGTTTGCAAATTACTTACAATATATGCTTTAGGACTAACACTAGACAAAATATTTCTTATACTTTTTTCAAAAGAATACCCCTTTTCATTAATTCCACCATTCATATGTTTAGTAAACAAAGACATCATACTTTTTAATGGTTCCATTACCTTAATAACCGAAGGCATAATTAAATAATATTCTTTTTGTTCAATTAAAAAAGAAGAAAATAAATCATTGCTTTTATCACTAAATGTAAAAGCTTCTAACGCAACAGATATGGTATGTTTATTAAACTTCTTCTCTAATAATTTAATCAATTGTTGTTTATCAATTTTTATAATTTTATCTTTATCATATACAAATTCATAAAAAAACAAATATAATTTTATCCACTCTTCCAATGTAATCCCAATAAACTTTTCCTGAAAATCATTTGTATAAAAAAACTCCGCAACCTTATCTTGCAAGCTTTTTTTATATACATCTATTAAGCTTAAATTATCTATATCTTCAAGCAATTTTTTTGTTACTTTAATGGAATTTAAAGATATATATTCATACATTGAAACCATTCTATCTGATATCGTTCCATATTTTTCATCTATATATAATGCATTAAAATATTTATATTCTACATTAACTTCTCCAAAAATCCAATTTCTTATAATATCATTAAATACATTATATATATGCATAATCTGCATAAGTTGCATATATTTTTCATTTGAAATAATATTATTTTTCTTATTATCCACCTTTAAACTTCCATACTGAAGTAAAATGCCTGTTATAGATATAATATTTTCATTTAATATAATTAGCTGGTCTTGAAGCTTTTCTGAATTACCACAATAACTTGTATTATATAAAACAATATTATTTATATATTCTAATAATTCTAATATATTTATATTATATTTTTTTATATATTGTTTTATCTTTTTTTCAATAGTACTCTTTTTATTCGATAACAACTTACCATCTTTACTATATTTATAAAATTTTCTTTTTGCCTCATTTGAACAATTAACTTTTATCCATTTTTCTATCTTCTTTTTATTTTTTTTATTAAAACCTATTTTATTTCTATCAGTTACAAAATATCCCGCAATCTTTAATCTCTCAATGAGTATTACATCTCCTAATTCCCTACTAACATATTCTAAATACGCTATTGCTTCTTCACCTTGCAAATTTCTCTCAATAGTATTTAGCCTTACATCCTTATATTTTTTCAATATAATCTCCTTTATTAACAAAACAGATACAAAAACTCAAAAACTTTTATTTTAAAAATTAGAAAGCTTAGTTACATTATTTATGTTCTAAATAACCCCTGCCAATCCACCTTGTTATACAAAATCCTGATTATGTACACTATATCCTTCTGCATATCATAATAATAAAAAATATTATAATTATCAAAATGTGTCATTCTTAGACCTACACTTTTTAAAAGTTCATCATTTACTAACGGATGACCAATTGGATATTCTCCAAGTTTTTCAGCCGCATCTAATATGCCATTGGATATTCTTTCAGCCGCCTGATGATTACATAAATCAACATAAATATAATATTCTATATCTAGCAAATCATATTCAGCCGGCTCAGTAAATACCACACTAGCCACGCTCTTCTCTCCTCTTTTTCAATTTTTCTCTCACTTCATCAATTGTACTTGTTCTATCCTCCTGCATTGCCTTATAACCTTCCCCTATTAGGCGATAAAATTCCAGCTTTGTAGTATCAGCCGTTTCAATTGCACGTTCTGTATTTACTGCTACCATATCATCACACCCCTTTCTTGAATTTAATATACCATATTCCTTAATAATCAACAATCCTTTACTACTCAAATTCATTTTAATCATATTATATCCCAAACCACTCATTTAAACATTAATTTAAAATGTAAATAATTGAAAAATCATTTTTCCACTTTCAACTCTCCCCTCCGCCACCACCCAAGGGCAACAGCACAGCGCATTGCCCGCCCCGCCCCGCACGAACTGGCAACGAACAGGCGAAAAGCAGGACAGCCCCCTGCCGCGTGGCACTGCATTATAAGAGAATTGTGATATTACCAGTGTTTCCGCCCCTATAAACAGCAATGACCAGACACGAGGTCTGGTCAAGCGAATACTGAGGCAGGATGCCGAATATGAGCGTGTGCGTCCACCGCCACAACACTCCCTCGGAAACACCCGGTAATATCCAATTGTCTTATCAGCAGTTCCACACGGCAGGGGGCTGTCCCGCCTTTCGCCGTCCGTCCATCCACCAGTCCGTCCGTCTGCCAACTCCGCTCTTGCCGCTCTTACCCCACTATCTCCTGTGCATATGCCAACGCCGCATCAATATTAGCACAGAAGTTATCTTCTCCAACTTCTGCCGCAAATCCAGCCTTCTCCATCATAGACTTAGGCTGTTCCTGGACGTGGGATAATACCATAGTTATACCACGCTTCTTACATACATTGTGTATATTCTTAAGCGAACGCAATGCTGATATATCCATAGCTGGAACACCACGCATTCTGATTATAACTACTTTTACATCTGACTCCATATGTATATCCATAAACTTATCCGCTGCCGCAAAGAACATTGGTCCAATTATTTCGTATACTAAAGTCTTATCAGGAACTTTCTTTAAATTAATACTCTCAGGGTCGTTATTCTCATCAATATTTTCACCGATATATTTCCAGCTTCTTACTTCTGTTACATCTGCCATTCTCTTTAGGAAAAGAAGTGCAGCCATTACAATACCTACTTCTATAGCCACAACAAGATCAAATACAACTGTAAGCACCATAGTTGTAAGTAATACTAATGTATCTGACTTTGGTGAGTGCTTAACAAGATTAACCATCTCTCTCCAACCGCTCATATTGTATGCAACAATAAATAAAATTGCCGCAATGGCTGGCATTGGTATCCAGGCCGCATATGGCATAAGCACTACAAGAACAATAAGAAGTGTAACTGAGTGAACCATACCTGCTATAGGTGTACGTCCACCATTCTTGACATTAGCCGCTGTTCTTGCAATAGCACCTGTCGCTGGAATACCACCGAAAAGTGCGGATACGATATTACCTGCTCCCTGTGCAACAAGTTCCATATTAGGCTTATGTCTTGAACCTATCATTCCATCTGATACTACACACGAAAGCAGACTCTCTATTCCTGCAAGAACCGCTATTGTAAGAGCATCCGGAAGAAGTGTAAGTATCATATCCATATTAACTGATGGTACTGACACTCCTGGAAGTCCTTTCTTTATTGTATACAGACTTCCGATTGTATTGACATCTTTTAATGGTCCGATGAATTTAACCATAAGAACTGATACTATAACCGCAATAAGTGATGGTGGAATTTTATCAAGAGACTTGAACTTAGGCCATATAATAAGAATTGCAAGTGATACCGCACCAACTATTAATGCTTTTATATTAAATGTTCCTATATTGGCAATTATCGCCTTTAACTTATCCATGGTTTCAACTGTCGCAGTTCCTGCCGGATAAGTAAGGCCAAGAAAATCTTTAATCTGTCCTATAACAATAGTCACAGCAATACCAAATGTAAAACCTGTAGTTATTGTATAAGGAATAAATCTTATAAGGTTACCGAACTTAAGAAGCCCCATAATAACAAGTATTATACCTGCCATAATTGTAGCAACTATAAGTCCATCCATACCATTTTTCGCAACTATACCAGCTACTATTGTAGCAAATGCTGCTGTAGGTCCAGCTATCTGAACCCTGCTTCCTCCTAAGAAGGAAATAACAAATCCAGCAAATATTGCTGTATATATACCCTGCTCCGGGCTTACTCCTGATGCAAGTGCCAGTGCAATGGATAATGGCAGGGCTATTATCGCAACAATAATCCCTGCCACTATATCCTTTACTAACTGGTCCTTGGAATATGTCTTCATTACATCAAATATCTTTGGTACCAATTCATTCATTTTACTGTTCTACCTCTGTAATCTGGCTGCACTCAAATTCTACAACTTTCTGATAAAGTATTTCATAACCTATCTCTGATACAACTTCACTGCCGACTGCATCTACAATTGCATTGAAGTCATCGTAACCATAATACTGAGCTAAATCGTTACCATATGAGTTAATTTCATCTTCTGACACATGAATATCATTATCTGCGGCAATAATGGTTACTATCATTTTCTGTAAAAGATACTGCTGTGCAGATGATGTAGCATATTCATTAAATGCGTCAATTGAATCAAATCCATATACTGATTTCTTATATGTATCTAAATCTGATATGCCATAGTATGAACCATAAGTGTTAAATTCACTCTCAATATTAGTATTAAGTACTTCTACCAATGAATCTATTTCATCCTGTGGATAATTAACATCTCCGATATTCTCGCTTATAATCTGGTATGCTGATGTAAATGTGTTATTAAGATAAGTATCATTAGCATTAGCTTCTACTATCTTTCTTACTTCTTCCCTGAAATCTGCAACTGTATCACCTGAAAGATTAAGACTTTCTTTGTTATTAACTACCCATTCATCTGTTATCTCTGGGTAAGTTGTCTTCTGGATTGCTGTAACCTTTACTGTGAATATTACACTCTTACCTGCAAGGTCTGATGTGTAATTATCTGGGAAAGTACAAGGAATATCATATTCCTGGCCTACTGTAAGTCCTACAAGTCCTTTATCAAGGTCTGATATAAAGTTACCTGAACCTATTGTATATGTAGTATCTGTTGCTGTACCACCTGAGAATGCCTCGCCATCAAGCTTACCTGAATAATCAAGTATAACTGTATCCCCATCAGCTGTTACACCACTTGTAACATTCTCTGTTGTAGCTTCCGCTGATACTATATTCTTATTGATATAATCGTCAACGTCACTTTCTGCAACATTGAGTACTGACTTATCAACTGTTACCTGAATTCCTTTGTACTCAGGCATTGTAAATGCTTTTTTATAAATTGCTGCATCTGATGTAATAGCAGCATCATATTCTGCAGCTGTTATGCTCTTATGTACTGTAGAAGTTGGTTCTTCTGTCTTTTTAGAGCCACATGCTGTAAGTGAAGCTGTCATAGCTGCCACTAACATAAGGCTTACTAATTTCTTTTTCATAAAATATCCTCATTTCTTTATTTTTGACACTTTATTTGTTATAACATAATCCAATACAAAATAAAAGTGAATTCACATTTTTTTCAATATTTGATATACTTTATACATATGTATAACTTATTTAAGGAGTAATATGAATAATTTAATAATTTTGCAAAAACCTGCACATCTAAGACAGCGGACAGCTTCTTTAGTTCTATGTATTGCTATTATAAGCTGTATGCTGTCAGCACTGACGGGTTGTAACAGTAAGAAGCTTGCTCTGCGTTCGCCTATAAGTGTAACTGATTACAAGCTTAATACTTATGTACAGATTGACTCTTATACTAATGTCAATAAAAATGTATTATCTGATGCTCTTGGTCTGTGTGATTATTACGAACACATTTTCTCAAGGACACTTGAGACAAGTGAGCTTTATAAAGTCAACACCCAGCAGACAACTGCTATAAGTGATGAACTCTACGAGCTTATTGAACTTGGACTTTACTACAGCCAGCTATCCTATGGTGCTTTTGATATTACAATAGGAAGCGTGTCACGTTTATGGGATTTTAATACTGATACGCCAGATGTACCTGACAGCTCTGCCATAACAGATGCACTTGCATATGTCGATTATACCAAGGTTTCGTTAAGCACAGACAATGATGGTACTCATCACATATCCATACCTGACGGATACTGTCTTGACCTTGGTGCGATTGCCAAGGGCTACATTGCCGATAAGATTAAAGCTTATCTTATTGATAATGGCGTCGAACGTGCTATTATTAATCTTGGCGGCAATGTATTATGTATAGGTCAGAAGCGTAACAGCTCAGATTTTAATATTGCGGTAAAGAAGCCTTTTTCTGAAACTGGCGAATATATGGAAGTACTTCATATTAATGATTATTCGGTTGTATCATCTGGAACATATGAAAGATACTTCTATTCAGATGACGGAACATTTTACCACCATATATTAAATCCAGTCACCGGCTACCCTTATGACAACAACTTATGTGATGTGACTATTATTTCAAGTGAGTCAACGGTTGGCGACTGTCTTAGCACAACCTGCTTTGTATTAGGACTTGATGACGGTATGAAACTCATTAATTCGCTTGAAGGCATTGAGGCTGTATTTATGACTAATGATGGTTCTAAATATTATTCAGACAACGCGAAAGCGTATATTAATTAATTATTACGACAGATTATTATCTGTAGAAATGAGGATTATATGATTCGACTTATTATCGTAGTGCTGTTATTGCTTATATTTGCAGTATTCAGCTTAATTGCACTTCCTATCTTATGGCTTATCGGAAAGAAGAACCCTGTTGTCAAGGAGAAAGCTTCTGATGCGATTGCACGCTTTATGTTCAGGCTTATATTGTTCGTATGTGGAACTAAGACGACTGCTATTGGTGTTGAGAACATTCCAACAGACAAGCCTGTATTATTTGTAGGTAATCATCGTGGCTTCTTTGATGTAATTATTTCTTATACTTATATAAAGACAAGAGCGGCTTATGTTGCCAAAAAGGAGATGGCAAAAGTACCTATACTTCGTGTATGGATGCGTAATATCCGCTGTCTTTTACTCGACAGACAGAACACAAGGGAAGCCCTCAAATCAATACTTTCTGGAATTGAATATATTAAAGACGGCACCTCTTTAGTCATTTTTCCTGAGGGAACACGTAACAAGGGTGAAGGTGTTATGGAATTCCACGCCGGAAGCTTTAAGCTTGCTGAGAAATCACACAGTCTTATTATTCCTGTAACACAGAATAATACTTCTGCAATATTTGAAGACCAGAAGCCTTTTCTTAAGAAAGCCCACACTGTTATTGAATTCGGAACGCCGGTAGATATGTCCTTAATGTCACCTGATGAGAAGAAAAATGTAGCAGCATATATACACGATATTATACTTTCTACTTATGAGAAGAACCAGAATCTTGTGTAAGCATTACACATTTTCTTACGCATTTTCAATATATTATTCTTTTCATTATTTATATTCCGTGATATAATGAACTTTGTGAATTCAGTTTGAATTGTGAATTATTTGTATATTATACAGGAGGAGAACTTATATGCCAGTATGGTCGATAGTTTTATTAGTTATTATAGCAATCCTCGTTGTTGCTTTAATAGCTCTTATTATTGTTGGTAACAAGCTTCGTAAGAAGCAGACAGAGAACCAGGCACAGATTGATGCCGCTAAACAGATTATGTCTATGTTGATTATAGACAAGAAGAAAATGAAACTTAAAGAAGCAGGACTTCCTAAGATTGTTCTTGAACAGACACCTAAGTATCTTCAGAGAAGCAAAGTTCCTGTAGTTAAAGCTAAGATTGGTCCTAAGGTTATGACACTTATGGCTGATCCTAAGGTATACGACCAGATACCTATCAAGGCAGAAGTTAAGGCTGAGGTAAGTGGTATCTACATCACAGGAATTAAGTCAGTTCGCGGTGGCAAGATAGTTGTTGAAGAAAAGAAAGCTAAGAAAGGCTTATTTAAGAAGTTAAAGAAGAACTAAGCCTAAAAATTAAACAAAGACAATTATTAATATATTAATGAATGTTAATAACATTTAATATATTAAATATAATAATCACGGTCAGGTATTGTTAATAACACACTTGACCGTGATTTTTTATTTAGAACTTATGATTAATTAATACGGACTTATATTCTGTGCAGGTGCATCTTCCTTAGTAGGTGCTTCCCACTCTCCAGTCTTTTGTTCCTTTGTCTGCTGGGTCTTAGTAGCAGCCTGCTGTGTCGTTGGCGTCTGTGCTTTAGTAGTAGCCTGATGTGTTGTCGTTGCCGCCTTTGTCGTTGGAGTTACAGTAGTAGTTTCCTGCTGTGTTGTTGTCTGTTCTTCTGTCTGGCTCTGTGTCTCAGTTTCAGTCTGGTTCTTCTTCGTATAAGAACCATTTGCCGTCTTGAATTCTACCTTTTTCTTATCTTTATGTATATCATACATAAAATCCTTAAATATAGCCAGAGTCTTAACTGAGCTTAATGTCTTAGGATAATCATATCCCATCCATATAGCTGTTGTGTAATACTGGCTGTATCCACAGAACCACGCATCCTTATTAGAGTTAGTTGTACCTGTCTTACCAGCTACAATAGCATTAGATGGCTCTGCTCCGACACCTGTTCCGCTTGTTACTACTGTACGAAGCATATCTGTCATCATTCTACACGAATTAGTATCATATACTCTTGAACTTCTCTTAGAAGTATCTACAATTGCTTTTCCTGATGTGTTAAGTATCTTCTCAACACAGGTTGGCTGTCTGTATTCGCCGTCATTGACGATTGTTGCATATGCTCCAGCCATCTCCTCTGTCGATACGCCATAAGTAAAGCCTCCAAGTGCCGCAGCATTGGTTGATTTATCCATCCATATTTTGTGGAAGCCCATATTAAGAAGAAAACCTATACCAGCCTTTGGTGTTATGTCGTCTCTGTATATCTTCCATGCAACAGTATTCTTTGACTTGCTTACTGCCGTTCTAAGTGTCATCTGTCCAGAATATGTGCCGTCTGCGTTAGATGGACCACCAGCTATCTTCTCATCATTAACTATTGTGTCTGGATTATTTCCAAGCTGTAGATATGGCACATATACAATCACAGGCTTAATACAGCTTCCGGGCTGTCTATAGCTCTGGTATGCCCTGTTAAGTGTATATCCGTCAAGATCATCCTGTGACCTTGAACCTACAATTGCAACTACATTTCCTGTGCTATTATCAATGCATGTCGCTGCACCCTGTAATTCATATATTCCGTCATCTGACACCTTCTTAAATGATGAAAGATTATTATCTATGGACTCCTGAAGTGAAGCCTGTATATCCGGATCTATGCTTGTATATATTGTATATCCACCATTAATAAGCATCTGCTGGCATGATGAGTAATACTGCTGGTACAGTTCCTCATATGTATTATATTCATCTTCTGTATCAAAGTTATTACGCATTGTAAAACCGTAATATTTCATAAGTTCTTCCGTTGCACAATGCCTTGCATAGGTTTCAACCGAGCTGTTCTTATTAGCAGCTTTCTGTCCTGTTATTGTTATCTCCTCAGCAATCGCTGTATTATAAGTCATTGAATCTATATAATCTGCATCACGAAGCTCTTTTAAAATGAGATTTCTTCTTGTAATTGTCGCATCATAATTAGTCAACGGATTATACTTGGTAGGGTTATTAGGTATAGCCGCAATAAATGCCTGCTGTGATACTGAAAGCTCTGAAGCTGATTTGCCAAAATATCCTCTTGCCGCAGCTTCTATTCCATAGTATCCATTACTGAAATATATGTTGTTAAGATAGAATTCCAAAATCTGGTCTTTGCTGTATTTCTTTTCCAGATGTTGTGCTAAAAATATCTCCTTAACCTTTCTCTCCCATGTAACCTCCTGGCTTAAGAATACATTTTTGGCAAGCTGCTGTGTAATTGTACTCGCTCCCTGAACTATTGTATCATTACGGCTGTTGATTATAACCGCCCTTATAATCGCCTTAATATCGATTCCTGAGTGGTTGTAAAAGTCCCTGTCTTCCATTACAACAAATGAATTTGCAAGTGTCTTTGGTATATCACTCATCTGGATATAGTACATATCTTTAGAAGCTTTCATAGTACATAACTGTTCGCCGTTAGTATCGTATATTATTGTCGTCTTTCCATCTTTAAATGTATCTATTGTACTTTCATCTGCTATTCTCTTAGCATCATTCGCAAGCTGAATTACTGTTACAATCTTAGGTCCTGCATATATGCCGCCCGCTATAAGAAGAATAAGTATTATTGATAGTATTATAATTTTTATAATCTTTATCTTTTTGCTCTGTCTTTTCTTTCTTTTCTTAGTTGATTTAGCCATCTGCATATCCTCTTTAATTCTTGTAATATGTTATAAATACATTTTCCCACTGGTTAAACATTTTGCTGGCATCAGTTAATGCAACTGTTACCGTTGAATTAGAAGCAGTATCTATATATGTTACATTTTTAGAATCATAGCCTGTAATTATTACATATGACTCACTTCCGCTCTTGCCTATAACCGGACATCCATTATCAATAAAATTAAGCATTTTATCGACTGTTACTGACTTCACACTAAGTCCTGCAACACCTGGAATAAGGCTTAATATCTCGTCAGCCGTTTTATCCTGTATATAAGCATTAATATCAAACTGTGCACCTGCATAGGAAGCCACTGTCTGTAATGCCGTTCTAAGAGATGAACCCGCATCAATTATACTAAGTCCTTTAATCTGTGCTGAGGTGTTCCTGTAACGCTTCCATATTGTGTTAGCATTATAATCATTAACTGAACCATATGTGTCATTGGCAAGTATTATAGCCTTTGATATCTGGGTTGTACTATCCTGAAAACGTCCATACCCATATACATAATATCGTCCATCACCGGCAAAATCATTATCAAGCTCCAGCAGTGCATTATCCTTATAACTTACCTCAGAAGATGTCCTGAATTCCACACTGCCTGCCGGAAGTGCTTTCATAAGCTTAATTGCAAGCTCCTGCTTTCTGTTATCTGTAACTATAGTTTCCAGCGTAAGTCCATCTTCTTGTTTATTCTCATCTTTATTAATAAGCTGGTCAATACTTGTACTTTCATAATCACCATCACCTGATTTCATAACTCTTGTAAGATTGATACGCATATCACTTACCGAAGCATCACTTACATATACACCCGGCTGTTCGTATTCCTTTATTACATTGTAATCAGAATCCATTATTTCAAGCCTGTACATTGCAAATGTCCTGCTTCCATCCTCTTTTATAAGAATATCCGCTTTATCAGCTATGCCATATACGAAATCTCCATTAATATATCCAAGACATCTTATATATTCATTGTCGTCAGCCTTAATTATCTTCTCGCTGTCCGTACTCATATTGAATATTCGTATTGAGTCTGTACTATATAATCTGCCATTCATACTGTAGGCTATGGCATCTCCATTTTCTGATACTGCATATGTTCCGTCCACAAGCCCAGACACTACTGTCATAACTTCCTTACTTACAATATCTATTGAATACAGGGTATCGTCCATTAATATATAAAATGTATTCTCATCAGCAAGATAAGCTATTCGGCCAACATTCTGTGACAATATGTCATATGGCTTATCCATTGGAATATACAATCTTTCTTCTACTATATTATCTTCATATGAATACTTGCACAAAGATACGCCCGACTCGCCCTCATGCTCACCTCTGTTCATATATCCATATACTATAAAATCGCAGTTGCCATCGTTACTTACATTAAGTATCTTTATTCCGTGCTGGTTATAGTTCTCTCTTATACCATCTGTTTCATCGGCGTTAAATGAGAATACTCTTGTATACATATTAGTATCAATATTGTAGCACCACAGAGAACCTTCATTGACAAAGTATGAATAAGTTCCCTTCTCATCAGAATTAAATTCAGCTGTTGTTCCTGACTGTATTCCAAGATTAATCTTAGCTGTTGATAAGAGGTCGTTTTTACCGTCAAATATCTGGTTAGCTTCTCTTTCATAATTAAGCAGATAAAATCCGCTTGTAGTCTGTCTTATACGGTAATATTCATACACATTATAAGAGTCATAAGATTCATATTCATTAATAGCACCTATCTTATAATCAAATGTTATTACAGCCACGTCTTTGCTTATCTCCTTAATAACCGGTATAAGCTGGCTTTCTACATATGGTCCCATATCACCCCAGCCAATCTGGCTTAATGTGCTGTTGATATTAACCTTTCCAAAATTATTATTATTGCCAGCTGACGAAGTTTCTATATACTTCTGTATTTCACTTAATCTGTCCTGATTAAATGTACAGGCATTAAAGTCCTCCACAAATGCAAACTTATCATCTATTGAATAGTCTTCACCTGTAATAATTCTTGTATAATAGTGAATTTCTTCGTGTGTGCTTGTCTCTAATATTATCTCAAGAGCATACTGCGTATTATCATCTATAAGATTCTTAATATTCAGTGTGGCAGTAATTGTTTCACCATTATTAACAAGCTCTGTAACTTTGGTATTCTCTATCAGTCCGTTATCTGACAGATTTCTTATCTTATATGTAAGCTCCTGCACCTCAGCTCCATAATTGTGAATAATAATAGGAAGCTGTCTTGTCTTTGCCACTGGAGTAAGATTATCATTAATCAGTGCCTGATTAATCTCCTGTGTAAAACCGTGCAATGAATTGAACTCATTGCCCTCTTCTGACTGCATAGTTATAACAGGAATTGTCGCCGCAGACATAGTTGTTGCCGATGGTGTAACTGACTCAAAACTCATTGACAAAAATGTGAGCACCATCGTAACTATAAATATTATTCCAAGTACAAGATACTTAGAACTTACCTTTTTATCAGATTTTCTCATATTATCTCCATTCTTATATAAGCTTGTCGATTGTCAGTTCCAAATTCAATGCCTCTAACATATCTTTAGTCTTTTCTCTGGCAGAGATGTCTTCTTTACCACCCTTAACTGCCCTTATAAGAAGATTTTTAGGAGTATGCTCCATATCTATGAATTCCAATATCTGTGTATCATAGCCATTAGCTGTAAGAAGCTTGGCTCTTGCCGCATCTGTTACTATAGCCGCCATTCTTTCTTTTAATATGCCATAGTCCATAACTGGCGATAATATGTCGCTCTTTATTGTCCTGTTGGCTTCATGCTGACAGCAAGGCACTGATAATATAACCTCCGCCCCCCACTTAACTGCCTTGGCAAGTGCATAATCTGTTGCTATATCACAGGCGTGCAGTGTAACCACCATATCTACCTTGTCCACATCTTTGTATGTCGCTATATCTCCAACATAGAAATCAAGCTTATCATAGCCGTATCTTGTTCTAAGTTCATTACAATGTTCTATTACGTCTGCCTTAAGGTCAAGTCCTATAATTCGTATATTATAACCCTTAAGCTCCTTAAGATAATAATACATAGCAAATGTAAGATAAGATTTTCCACAGCCAAAATCAATTATTGTAAGTTCTCTTTCCTTATCAAGCTTTGGAAGTATATCTTCTATATATTCAAGAAAACGGTTAATCTGTCTGAACTTATCATATCTTGTTCTTATAATCTTACCATCCTGTCCCATAACACCAAGGTCTATCATAAATGCCACAGGCTTTCCTTCTTGTATTATATATTTCTTGGTTCTGTTATGGCTCAGATCTCTCTGTACCTTTAACTGTCCTGCTTTTTTATATTTGCAGGTCAATGTCTTACTCTTGCTTGAAAGTATGGTTGCAGCCGCATCAGTCATATTAATCTGTGCCTGCTTGAAATCCTCTGTCATATAATCAATTATCTTCTTCTTTACATCAGCAGCACTATGGTTAGAATGTAACACCTTTCTTCCTACAAATTCAGACACCTGGTATTCAATCTCATTCTTAAGAATAACTGGTCTTATTCTTACCTTTACTGCCTTATCTTCGCTTTTATTCTTCTGTCCGCTTATAACCATATCTATAAGCTTATCGCTAATACATATATCAAGTAATTGTGTAATATCCAATATCATAACCTCCATTTTAGGCTTACTGTACTATTTTAATATCTTTGCGGACAATACACAAGTAGCAATTAATATAAGCCTATTATCTCAATAAATGTAGTGGTCTGATAGTCTGCAATTTTATTAATAGTCCCCTCTGTTAATTGGGGTCGCCAGATATATATTAGTCTTGTCTGTTGTTTCATCATAATTCATTGATATATTAATATTGGTCTTTTTCTTTCCAATGTACATATAGCCATCTGTGTCTTTATCATAGGCATATATTGTATACAAGTCCTTAGTTCGGCTTGCTTCTGCTTCTTTTGCACCAAGCTGGCTTAATATGTTACCGGTTATCTGATTTCTTTCTTCTATGCTTTTATCACCATCACACTGGCCTGTTATACATACGTTAACATTACTATCAATTCCGTATATATTACATATTTTTTCAAGCTTCGCCTTGTATGCAGTTGTTGATGTTACTCCTTTGCCTAGCTTTATGTGGATACTTATATAGTTCTTATCCTCATCTGTCGCTTTTATCCCCATAACTACTGTTCCATATAAAGAATCCTGCGTTAATACACATTCCCTTGAAATATAACGGTTATTATACACATTTTCATTAGAGTTATTACCAGAATACTGTATATTATAGCGGTTAATTCCTATCTCTGATGCCATTTTCTCAAGTATAAGGCACATTGCCTGCTCAGATAAGTAATTATCTGACAGCTCTGTATCCACACTTATGTCAGATTGAACATTGTTATCCACATTTTCGCTGAATATACTAACAATATCACTGCCTGTATTATTAACCGCATATATACTTCTTCCCATAAAGCTTCTCACTGCTGTAACAATCCACAGAATAGCTGCTATTGTAACAGCTATCCGCTGTAATTTATATTTTCTACATTTATACATAAAAAAACCTCCCATTAACTAATAACATTATTACCAGTTAATGGAAGGTATATACTTTAATTATTAATCAGCAGCACCTAAACGTGCAAGTGATCTCTTTAATGCCATCTCAGCTCTAGAAACATCAAGATTACTGTCCTTGCTGGCAAGTCTTCTCTCTGCTCTTATCTTGGCTTCATTGGCACGATTGACGTCAATCTCATCAGGCCATTCAGCTATCTCTGCTAATATTGTCACTTTATCCTTAAGGACTTCAACAATACCGCCGTGTACAGCCGCCTTCTTAATTCCGTCATTCTGGTGAATAGTCAGCACACATGGAACTAACACTGCAGTAAGTGGGATATGCTGTGGATACACACCTATCTCACCTTCACTTGTAGCTAATTCAACAAATGTGGCTTCACCATTAAAAAATACTCTTTCTGGCGTATTAACCAGAAGCTTCATTGTACCTGTATCCGCCATATCTATTCTCCTTATCAAGATATCTAATTATACTTTAATATCCGTGTCTGATACCTATTTAGATACCTTAGCAAGTACATCATCAATACTTCCACAGTTAAGGAAATAACTTTCTGGTATATCATCATACTTACCTTCGATGATTTCCTTAAAGCCCTGAATTGTATCACTGATTGGTACATAACGTCCTTCAAGTCCTGTGAACTGTCCTGCAACGAAGAATGGCTGAGAGAGGAATCTCTGTACCTTTCTTGCTCTTGATACGACCATCTTATCTTCTTCTGAAAGTTCGTCCATACCAAGGATTGCGATAATATCCTGAAGTTCTTTGTACTTCTGTAAGATTTCCTGAACATCTCTGGCAACCTTATAATGTTCTTCACCAACGATTCTTGGATCAAGAATTCTTGATGTAGACTCAAGTGGATCTACCGCTGGATAAATACCAAGTTCAACTATAGAACGTGAAAGAACTGTAGTTGCATCAAGATGTGCAAATGTTGTTGCTGGCGCTGGGTCAGTTAAATCATCCGCTGGTACATATACAGCCTGAACTGATGTGATAGAACCATTCTTAGTTGATGTAATACGTTCCTGAAGAGCACCCATCTCTGTCTGAAGAGTTGGCTGATAACCAACGGCTGATGGCATACGTCCAAGAAGGGCTGAAACCTCTGAACCTGCCTGTGTAAATCTATAAATGTTATCGATGAAAAGAAGTACATCCTTTCCACCCTTATCTCTGAAATACTCAGCCATAGTAAGTCCTGTAAGACCAACTCTCATTCTAGCTCCAGGTGGTTCATTCATCTGTCCGAATACCATTGTTGTCTTCTCGATAACTCCTGAATCCATCATTTCGTGGTAAAGGTCATTACCTTCACGAGTACGCTCACCAACACCTGTGAATACTGAATATCCACCGTGCTCTGTAGCAATATTTCTGATAAGCTCCTGAATAAGAACTGTCTTACCAACTCCGGCACCACCGAAAAGACCGATCTTACCACCCTTCTGGTAAGGGCAAAGTAAATCTACGACCTTAATACCTGTCTCTAACATTTCTGTATTAGTAGCCTGCTCAGCAAATGTAGGTGCCTTTCTGTGAATAGGCATATGCTCTACTTCTGGAGCTGGCTTATTATCGATAGGATCTCCTAATACATTAAAGATTCTACCAAGTGTCTGCTCACCAACAGGTACTGAAATAGGTGCTCCTGTGGCTTCTGCTTCCATACCTCTAACAAGACCATCAGTAGGTCCAAGGGCTATACATCTTACTGTATCATCCCCAAGATGCTGAGCAACCTCTACAACGAGCTTGCCACCGTCTTTGGTCTTTATATTGATGGCTGAATTGATTTCTGGCAGATTACCTTCTGCAAATTTAATATCTATTACAGCACTGATAATCTGAGTAATCTTACCGATATTCTTCTCTGCCATTGTTACCTCCATCTATTGTTAATTAATTGTACACGGGCTGAATACACAGACCCGCCAAGAGTTATAACAAACTCTAATTAGCCGATAGCATTTGCACCAGCAATAATCTCTGTAAGTTCCTGTGTAATAGAAGCCTGACGGGCTCTGTTATACTTAAGTGATAAATCAGAAATCATCTCATCGGCATTGCTTGTCGCATTATCCATAGCCTGCATACGTGCACCATTCTCACTGGCAACAGCTTCAATAAGTGCACCATATATAAGACTGCACACATACTTAGGTATGATAAGATTCAAAGCTTCATCTTCGGCTGGTTCATAATTCATAGGTGTTGTATCTTCCTTATCAGCACTCACGCTCTCAGTATCAACTGATACTGGAAGAAGCTTAATAAGCTTAGGCTCGTGAACTACTGTATTCTTAAATGATGTATAAGCAAGGTATATTTCACCTATCTGTCCATCCGCAAATCTTTCAAGAAGCTTATCACATATATCTCTTGCATCCGTATAAAGTGGTTCGTTAATAACATCTGAACAATCATCTGTTATATTGTAACCTCTTCTTGCAAGATAATCTCTTCCCTTAGTTCCTATTGCAATTATATCAATATCTTCCTTAGGAATTCCGCTCTCTGTAATAAGCTTGGTTATATTAGTATTGTAACCACCAGCAAGTCCACGATTGGCCGTTATTGTTATAACAGCTTTTCTTGCAGACTCACCAGCCTGAAGATACTTATGATTGATGTTACCTGATCTGGCAAGCATATTGCATATCGTTTCGTACATCAGATCTGAATAAGGCTTTGTGCTCTCTGCCTTTCCCTTTGCTTTTTGAAGTTTAACAGTGGAAACAAGCTTCATAGCCTTGGTAATCTGACCTGTACTCTGAATACTATCTCTACGCCTTTTTATATCTCTCATTGAGGCCATAGAATTTACCTCCATTCCAAGCATTAACTGCTGTTAATCATTGATCAATCAGCAGTTAAATGTCTTCTTAAACTCTTCAATAGCACTTACAAGTAACTTCTCTGTATCTTCTGAAAGTTCCTTAGTCTCCTTAATAGATTCTGGAATCTGTGGATACTTAGTATCTATAAAATCGAATAAGCCCTGTTCAAAATCAAGAATCTTATCAACTGGAATATCTATAACGAACTTCTTAGTAACAGCATATATTATAATAACCTGATATTCTACAGGCATTGGCTTATACTGTGGCTGCTTTAACATCTCTCTGATACGTTCGCCCTGTGCAAGCTTCTCCTTAGTATCAGCATCGAGTTCTGAACCAAACTGTGAGAATGAAGCAAGCTCTCTGTACTGGGCAAGCTCTGTACGGATAGGTGCTGCAATCTTCTTAATAGCCTTAATCTGAGCAGAACCACCAACTCGTGATACTGAAAGACCGGCATTAATAGCTGGTCTGAAACCAGAGTTGAACATCTCTGTCTCAAGATATATCTGTCCATCTGTGATAGATATAACGTTAGTTGGAATATATGCAGATACATCACCGGCCTGTGTTTCAATAATTGGAAGGGCTGTAAGTGATCCTCCGCCGTATTCATCTGACATTCTTGCAGCTCTCTCAAGAAGTCTTGAGTGAAGATAGAATACATCACCTGGATAAGCTTCACGTCCTGGAGCTCTCTTTAAAAGAAGTGAAAGTGTTCTATATGCTGCTGCGTGCTTACTAAGGTCATCATATACAACAAGTACATCTTCGCCATTCTCCATCCACTCTTCACCGATAGCACATCCTGAATAAGGAGCGATATACTGAAGTGGAGCAAGTTCGCTGGCTGTTGATGCAACTACTGTTGTATAGCTCATTGCACCATATTCTTCAAGTGTCTTAACGATACTTGCAACTGTTGATGCCTTCTGTCCAATAGCAACATAGATACAATGAACTCCCTGACCCTTCTGGTTGATAATTGTATCGATTGCTATAGCTGTCTTACCTGTCTGACGGTCACCAATAATGAGCTCTCGTTGTCCTCTTCCGATTGGAACCATAGCATCGATAGCCTTAATACCTGTCTGAAGTGGAACACTTACTGACTTTCTTGTGATTACGCCTGAGGCAACTCTCTCTATCTGTCTTGTCTTATCTGTATTAATAGGACCTTTGCCATCTATTGGCTGTCCAAGTGCATTAACAACTCGTCCTGTTAACGCATCACCTACTGGAACTTCTACAACTCGTCCAGTTGTCTTAACAGTATCACCTTCGCTGATGTTTCTTGAATCACCAAGCAGAACTGCACCTACATTGTCTTCCTCAAGGTTAAGTACCATACCGTATACTTCTCCTGGGAATTCAAGAAGTTCTCCCTGCATAGCTTTCTCAAGTCCATGAATTCTTGCGATACCATCTGCTACCTGAATTACTGTACCTACTTCTGATACTTCAAGTTCGGCTGAATATCTTTTTATCTGTTCTTTTATAACTGAACTGATTTCTTCCGGTCTTAAATTCATTAGCCTTATGCACCTACTTTCTATTAGCTTAAAGCTTACGCTAACTGGATATTCTTTAAATTCCTGGTAAGCTCATCAATTTTATGTTTTATACTGCTGTCTACGACTCTGTCACCGATTCTTATAACCATACCTGCTATAAGTGATTCATCGATGTCATAATTCATCTTGAAATCCACATAATCAGTTGTTGAAAGCAATCTGCTTACAATCGACAGCTTCTGATTATCCGTGAGAGGTCTGGCTGTAGTTACGAAAGCTACACCTATCTTCTTATACTCATAAATTCTCTTTATGAAATATTCAAGTGTACTTACTATCTTAGTCTGTCTGTCCTTAGATACCATTATCACAAGAAGTCCTGTAATATCCTCAGATACAAACTTCTTAAAGATATTCTCAATAAGCTGTTCCTTTTCTTTCTTCTCAACCTTTGGAGATTTAAGAACATTTACCAAATCTTCATTATCTTTAAAAATATCAATTACAGCCTGAGCTTCTTCACATAGTTCATCAACCTTAGACTCCTGGACAGCAAGTTCAAATAATGCCTCACCATAAGTTGTTTCTACTAATTTCGCCATGTGTTCTCACCCATTTCATTTAAAGTCTGTTCAATAATTGCATTGCTTTCACTCTCATCGATAGATTTAGCAATAAGCTTTGAAGCTATCATAGCTGACACTGCAACTATCTGCTGTTTAACATCGTCTGCTGCCTTCTGCTTCTCAAGTTCTGCTTCTTTATTAGCTCTCTCGATAATTCTTGCAGCTTCTTCCTTGGCTTCATCTATAATCTTCTGCTCATTATGAACTGCTGTCTTTCTGGCATCACTTAATATAAGCTCTGCCTCCTTATTAGCAGCCTTAAGCTTCTCTTCATACTCTGCCTTCATAGCAAGTGCTTCTTCTCTGCTCTGGTTAGCAGTTTCTCTGTCACTTGTTATCTTGTCCTGTCTTTTCTTTAACATATTACGTACAGGATTAAAAAGAATAACTGACAAAAGCAGGAATAATATAAATACGTTGATAGCTGTTATAGCAGCATCAAAAAGCAGCTGATAATCAAGGCCGAATAATCTTCCTGATGTTTCAAGAGCCACAAATGTACTTCCCAAATTCAATTGTTGGCCTCCTTTCCGTTATCTTAATAAATTTGTCGTCAAGACTAAATGTCTTATATTAGCCCTTAAATGGCTGAACGAACATTAAGATAATAGCTACGGCGAAACCATAAAGACCTGTTGTCTCGGCAACGGCCTGTCCAAGTAACATTGTTGATGTAATATCTGACTTAGCACCTGGATTACGTCCAACTGCTGCTGCACCATGACCTGCTGCAATACCCTGTCCAACACCAGGACCAACACCTGCGATCATCGCAATACCTGCACCAATGGCTGACATAGCCTGAATAAATTCCTGTCCACTAATATTCATCTTAAAATCCTCCGTTAAATAAATTATTATGACCAGCTAAACTAGTCTGCAATCTTATCGTTAACATATACCATTGTTAACATACAAAATACATACGCCTGAATACAACCTGAGAACAAGTCGAAGTAAGCATGTAATAATGCAGGATATCCTATAGTAAATGGCTTTAATAAGTCATATATAAGTCCCATAAGAACTGTTCCTGACATGACATTACCAAACAGACGCAGTGAGAGTGACAGCGGAACTGCAAACTCACCAATCAGGTTAATTGGAAATAAGAACCAGATTGGCTGGAATAAAGCAGCAAAGTGTCCTCCCTTATTCTTCTTTATGCCGTTGAACTGAACAAGTATAAATGTTATAAGACCAAGGCATAACGTCACACCATAATCGGCTGTAGGTGGCCTTAGACCAAAAAGTCCGGATATGTTAGATATAATTATAAATAAGAATAATGTTGAAATATAATTGACAAACTTATTAGCATTCTTACCCATAATTCCATCAACCATAGTTCCAAGCATCTCCACTATAATCTCTATAGCATTCTGGAACATTCCCGGTGTGTCGTCAGGCTTGACCTTATTAATCTTCACCCTGGCAACTATGGCCATAATAATTATGAAGACTGAAACCAGCAGCATAGCAACGTGTGTCGTGTTAATACTAAAAGTATAATCAATGCCTGGAATATGGAATTCCTTCAGGCTTTGAATCATAAAACTCGAATCACACGCTACAAGTGTGTTAACATAAGAGCTTCCCACCTTCTCACCTTCCTTTTTTAGTTATTAATTTATCAGTGAACGGCTGTAAATAAGCCGCTACCTTCATAGAAAACATTCCAATAACCGCACATAGCAGATCTCCAATATTAAGGAAATATAACAGTACGAATAATATAAGCATAACCAAAAGACGGATAAGATAACCAATAATCATAGTTGCTCTTGACTCTGCACCACCATATACTATCTTTCGTATTCCACTGCTCATATGAAATGTTGCAAATACCGAATATATAACTCCTGCCAGAAATCCTATGGCACACCGCATTGTATTCGGAACCAATGCAATTATTATAATCTCACCAAGTATAAGATATATTAAATTAACAATAAGCATACCTGGAATTGAGGGATTAATATCAATAATTCTATCAAGGATACGTCTACTTATGAGTTTCATTATACTTTTCAACTTTCTCTGCAATTTCTTTATCCTGCTTGTGCTTCTTCGCCTGCTCATCCTGCCTTATCGAATTCATAGCAAGCACATAAGCATTTCTTGCACCTGCAGCAATTCCAATAATAAGCAGAGGAATTGTAAAATATGTTCCAAACTTTCCGTCAATCCATAATCCTATAGCAAGACAGAGAAACGTAGGAACCATTACACATATACTAAGCTGGGATATTAATACTATATTCTTCATAGCATTTCCTCGTTCATATATTCTTCTTATAACCCACTCATTTTAATTATATATTCGATTATAACCTTTAATTGTTAAATTGTCTACAAATTTTCTTGTCCAAATATGTCCAAAAAAAATTGAATTTCACACGTTTACTTGATATAATTTTGATAATTAATATGTGAATTTTAATTATACAAATTTAATATTTTTAAGGAGAAATGCGTATGACAACTTTATTCCGCAAACGCCTGATACCTGATGAATGTGTAAGTCTTAAAGACGACATTATAATTCATCAGGATGACAGCCACATTATAACAAGCTGGAAAACTTTCCATCCTAAGGCAGAATTCTCTCACGGAATATCATATTACCTTATTAATGATGGTTTCAAGGTAAGTAAATTCTACAAAGAAGATAATTCACTTGCCTATATATACTGCGACATAATTGACACAGCCTATGACGCTGGCACAGATACCTATGTCTTTACCGATCTTCTGGCTGATGTAATTATTGAGAACTCTGGATTTGTCCGTGTTGTAGACCTTGACGAGCTGGCTGATGCGGCAAGTGCTAAGCTTATATCTGATACTATGCTTGTTAACGCCCTCCACAAGCTTGATAAGCTTCTTAAGACAATATATGACGGAACATTTAACGAATATATTAATACCATTAACGAATATGAAGCAGGCATACACTAACAGTATGTCTGCTTCATATTAATTCTTATAATTCTATAGTTATCTCCCTGTTAGTATGCTCATAGCGGTAATATCTTACGCCTGCCGCATTAAGCATTCTCTTAGAGGCAATAACTGAGGCTGTATCTGCATATTTATCACTGTCATACACAACAGTCTTTATTCCTGCCTGAATAATAGCCTTGGCACATTCATTGCAAGGGAACAATGTGACATACATCTTTGCCCCATCAAGCGTACCTCCACGATAATTAAGTATAGCATTAAGTTCACTGTGAGTTGTGTAGAAATATTTATTATCCAGAGGTTCACCTTCCCTGCACCATGGAAACTCATCATCTGAACAGCCCCTTGGAAGTCCATTATAACCCATAGAAAGTATTTTATTGTCACTGCTTACAATACACGCTCCCACCTGTGTATTAGGGTCTTTGGAACGAAGTGCTGAAAGCTTTGCAACACCCATAAAATACTCATCCCACGATATATAATCCTTTCTTTTATCGCTCATATATATTACTCCTCAAGCATTGATATTCTTCTTATATGTCTTTCATCATTGCTAAAGCCTGCCTCTAAAAATGTATCTGCAATTCTGAATGCAAGCTCTGGTCCTATAACTCTTGCACCCATACAGAGTACATTTGCATTATTATGCTCTCTTGTTGCCTGTGCACTAAAACAGTCACTGCATAATGCAGCTCTTATTCCCTTAACTTTGTTAGCAGCCATACTCATTCCAATTCCTGTTCCACATAAAAGAATACCAAGCTCACACTCACCACTTGTTATAAGGTCTGTAACCTTGTGTGCGTATACAGGATAATCGCACGACTCTGTAGTATAAGTTCCTACATCATTACACTCATAACCTTTCTTCTTAAGGTGTTCTATTAACTGGTTCTTAAGGTCTATTGCTCCGTGATCACATCCAATTGCTATCATAATTATAATCTCCTTGTGTATTTTATTAACTTCTATATAACTTTAATCAGCTTCATTCTTAGGTGCTGATATTACCTTCACTACTTTTTCAACATAGCTGTAGAGCTGTTCAAAACATTTGTTATACTCTTCCACACCCTTGCCATATGGGTCTGGTACTTCAACATCACCCTCACCCGCAAGCTCACTTAACGTAAATACATTAATCGCCTTGTTAAAGGTATCATATATTTTCTGTTTCATTGACGAATTCATCGTAAGAACAAGCGTATCTATGCCAAAATCATCATTAACAACCTGAACCGATACATTACTTGGCATAATCATATCGTGTCTTGCCGCCACAGCTACAGCCTTGGGATTGTATGGCTCTGGAAATAACACAACCATCCCCCTTGATTCAACTCTTATATCCGGCATAAGCTTGGTCATTATAGTAGCCGCCATAGGGCTTCTGCAGGTATTACCCATACATATAAATATAACTTTATTAAATCTGTTCATAATTTGACACCACCCAGTTAATGAATAATTAAGCTGGCATATGATTAACCATTAATCTTTAAACATTAATTATAGTATGTCCAGCCGCTTTTATCAATCGGTTCATAACTGCACGTCCAACATTATCTGTCTCGAAGCTCTCTGAAAATACATAGTCTACATTTTCATTATCAAACTCTCTTAATACTGCATACAGATGTCTTGCCGCACTCAGCTCATCATCTTTATGTCCCATCGAAACAATTATTCCCTTGTTATAATTGTGCTTTCCTTCTTCTGTTGTCATTACAGCGACTTTGTATCCCTGACTTATAAGTCTGTTCACATTATCGTTAATATATTCAACAACCTTAGCCTCATCACCCTCAACAATCTTAAGATCTGCATCAGGTGCATAATGCTTATATTTCATACCCGGTGCTTTAGGAACTACTCCAGACTTAACACCTTCCGTTATTGCAGGGTCAATTCTTACCCCGCCTATAACCTCTTCAAACATCTCCTTAGTTATATATCCGGGTCTTAATATTGTGGGAACCTCTTCACTAAGATCAATAATTGTAGACTCGACACCTATGTCAACAGTATCATCTTCAATTATCATATCTATCTTTCCGGACAAATCCTTTATTACATGGCTTGCCCTTGTAGGGCTTGGCTTTCCTGATGTGTTAGCACTTGGAGCTGCTATATACACACCTGATGTTCTGATAAGCTCTGCTGCAACCTTATGGCTTGGCATTCTTATCGCAACTGTTCCAAGACCACCTGTAATTGAATCTGGAACTATATCCGATTTCTTCAATATCATAGTTAATGGTCCGGGCCAGAATTTATCGGCAAGCTTTAATGCCTTGTCTGGTACTTCACAAGACAGCTTATATAAAGCCTCTATATCTGCAATATGAACTATAAGCGGATTGTCTGAAGGACGGCCTTTGGCAGCATATATCTTTGCTGAAGCTTTTTCATCAAGTGCATCTGCACCAAGTCCATATACAGTTTCTGTAGGAAATGCTACAAGCCCTCCCTCTCTTAAAATCTTTCCAGCCTGTTCATATATTTTCTTATCCGTAAGACTGTCATTAGTTATTTTCGCAACAATTGTATCCATTGTTACACACCTCTTTTTCTTAAAATGTTCTTAAATGAACTATATTCTGATGTAAATGGCAGATTTCAATTCTGGAACTCACGTCATAATCTTTAATTCTGTCCTAGATATTCAATTATTCCACAGTATATGCTGTACGCAGTCTTCTGCTGGTATTCATCATTGTTAAGCTTATACGCTTCTTCCCTGTTAGACAGAAATCCACACTCGACAATAACCGTTGGCACCTGCGTATTGCGCAGCATATAGTAAGCAGAATCGGGTTTTTCAACTCTTTTATTAGTATTATCAAGCTCTTTAATCATATTCTTCTGAATAATTCCAGCAAGCTTCTTTCCCTCCTCAGACTGCTTGTAATAAAATACCTGTGCACCCTTAGAGGCTTCTCCTACATAACTGTTCTGGTGTATGCTTACTGCAATATCTGCTTTGCTTCCATTAATAATACTACATCGTTTCTTCATATCAGCTGCTTTCTTATTACTGTCACTTTCCTGATACAATCCGTTATCGTCTGCCCTAGTCATTATAACAGTAATTCCCGACTGTTCAAGTAATATTTTCAATTTTGAAGCAATTGCCAGATTGACATCTTTTTCAAGTATGCCATCAGCACTTATCTTTCCAGGGTCAATACCGCCGTGTCCGCTGTCTATGGCAACTGTCTTTGCCTCATAATCAATATTTTCCTGTGCCCCGCCGGAGTATTCACCGCTTATATATCCTTTGTCTGAATTTCCAGAACCTGTGCCACATTGCTCTAATGCTAAAGCTGCGGCTATAACAACAATAATCTCAACTGCTACCAGTACTATTTTTAATTCAGGACGCATAACTATCACACAACTACACATTTATTAAAATGTATGCGCCTTGTGCCATCGCAATTCCTTTAATCTATTTAATACTATTCATTAATTATAAGTACTTAAAGCATTTCCGACATACTAATATTTATAATTAATCATTAATATACTGGTTAATTACATTCCACACAGAAGCTTTCTCTAGTCCTAGCTTCCATACCGCAATTCCTGCCGTATTGTTATCAACTACGACCTTAAGTTTCTCCTCGATTGATTTGTCTTCCTCAAACCATATCTTCCTGATTACTCCATTTTTATCATATGAGCATACATACTGTCCTGCATCATCATTCCATATGGCTCTCTGTCCGTCTTTGTTAAGCTCATCAATAGCCGCCTGCATACCAACTGCACTGCTTGTTGTCGAAGTCTGTGATACGCTCCATATTCTTGTAAAGAAAGGTATACCTACAACAACCTTATCAGCCGGTACTAATGCTGTCATATCTTCAACTGCTTCCTTAACAAATGGAAGTGAAGCAACTGAACCAGCCTCAGAACCTGCATAATGCTCATCATATACCATAACAATTGCATAATCCACATAATCTGACTGTTCCTTAAGATTATAACAGCTGTTATATACCTCCGGCTTGTAATTATCTGTTGACAATATAATATTATTCTTATGGCACTCAACCGACAATTCTCTCACAAACTGCAGGAAATCCTTAGCATAATCACTCTTAACATTTTCCAAATCAAGATTAATTCCGTCATATCCATATGTCCTCGCATCTTTAATAAGCGTATCAATCATTGTCTTTCTTGCTGTCCTGCTTGAATATAACGCCTTAAAATCTACTGACTTATTAAAATCGTCCACTAAAGGCCACACCTGTAACCCTCTGTTGTGCATAGCATTAACCCACGAAGCCGATGAGTAATTACTCATACTGCCATTTTCTGATGTAATGCTGTACCAGGTTGGAGCGATAACATTTATATTAGAAAGACCTGTAAGCTGTGTGTAGTTATCATTGCCAGCCGTACCAGCAACCTGAAACCAGCCAAGCTTAACCTTCTGGCTTATTGACAGCCCTGCATACTCTGACTCATATGTATTATCCGGAACTTCTGTATACACTTCACTTACATCACTGCTCTTTACATAACCCGTGTACCCAGTAGCACTTATTACCTTTATCCAGTCGTCATAGCTTTCTACATAATATACGCTGTCACCTTTATTAATCTGCTCTAAAATGTCACTTTTAACGCCGCCTCTGTATCGTATATACATATCATTCTTAGCTGTAACCCTGCTGACCTCTCCGTTAATCATATTAACAGACAATCTTGAAGGCTTGCTTCCATATGCATATGTGCAGTTCGTATAATCTGCCACATACTGAAATGCTATATACATTGTGCCATCTATCTCACACGTTATCTTATATTCACTATCATATGTATTACCATCGCTGTCCTTATACCCTGTACTGTCAGGCTCGTATGTATATGTCCTTCTATCATCTGTATACAAAACAGCGTTACTTTCTTTGTCATAATAAAATCTTACATTAATATAATCAGCCACAAAATCCACTGGAAGATACAGCACATCATCTCTCATAACTCCGATATCACTGTAACTTTTATTATCAATTATAACCAATGTCTTATCGGTATTACTATCCACCTCAAAATATTTATAACCGTCCATCCATTCCTTAGATGGAGCGTATCTTTTTACTAAAAATGTGCCTGCTGCCAGTGCGGCAAGAACAACCACTGCCACAACTGCTATCAGTCCGGTTCTATATCTGTGTTTCCTTCTGCTTCTCATTCTTATCTCCATTCCTGTCTATACTGTTATTTATTACGCTCACGCTCTGACACTAAATAATTGACTTTATTGTATTTCTTCATTAAGTATACGAAGTGCCCGCTCTGACATTAAATATATGCCTTTATTGCATTAACAATAATATTTATTATTCTGACTATATACAGTATCTTTGCAGAAGTATTGTATCATTTAATACTGGCAGGGTCAAAATGTATTTAACCCCGCCTTGTATATTGTATGGCGAAGGGACGCCTTTAACTTATATTAATGTATTTTTCTGTTATATTTATTAACATATTTTTCATTAATACATTTTTCTGAATATATCTTTAATTAATCTATTATAAATAATATTGATATACTCATTTTATTAAATTGTCCGTGATATTATTTTTGTGATATTATCTTATTTCCCCATTATAACCTTTATAAGAAGGTACTAACAGTTTCATAAACCAGTGAAGATTTTCTCCACTTATCATAAAAGGATTGCGCTCTATCGGTGTTAATTCCACCTTCACTCCATAATCCTGCAATAACTGCTCATTCTCTTTTGTGCCATTGGTCAATGTATACATAGTTAATCCCTTTATATGAAGAAATCTGCCTATTCTCTCAATCTTTTTAATACACTCCTTGAATTTCCACGGAAGCATTGACCCTATAAGCATTTTCTTGTCACACCCTGCCAGTGTAGCAGTCATTCTTGCAAATGTATCCTTGGCATCACCAAAATCTATATCTATTATTACTATATCATAATTATCTTTTAATATATTAAAACTATTGTCATTCAGAACCCCGTAAAAGTCTATCCCATTAATACTGTAGGCATGTCTTGATACCATCTTCTTACAACGTACTGTTCTTCCTGCACACATCTGCTCTTTCATAAGCACATATGTCTTAATGTCACCTGCAACAGCCGTCTTTCTCTTTAATACACTTGTAAAAAACACTGCCAGCATAATAGTCACATAAGTTGCACCTGCACTGTCACAAAGCCCTGCTACTCCTATAGTCCTTACATTATCAGATATTCTCACATTTTTATACTGATTTAGTAATTCCCTGCTCTTTCTTTTCTGCTTCAATCCCTTTATCTGTTTTAATTCTTTTATTTGTCTTAATCTTTTGCATGATAACCCATATTTTTTCATATAATATTTTATATAACTCCTTTTTTTGTCCTGCATCTATGTTCTCCCATAAAGCAGTAAGATTATCCTGCATAAAATCCTTCATAATTAAAGTCCACGCAGCGTTATTCTCGTACCACTCATATATACACGGCACTCTATAACAGCTTTTCTTATCTGCTATAGTATTAGAATACCCATAAAACTGCACTTCATTAACAAGATTAACAAATATTATGCTGTTATGGCATATTTTATCAGTTTCATCTATGAGGCTGCTCTCACTTCTGACATCATATTTTCCGCCAACAACACATATATTTATTATTTTTGAATTATTATCATTCATTATTGCCTCATAGCCATAACTATCTATCATTACTCTTTCGTTACAACTATCCATATGAATATTTTTTAATTCATTATCACAATCCTTAAATAATGAATTAACTCCACTGTCAATAATTACAATATCAAAATTATCCTGTATATCATAATTAACACCCTGCGTTTCATCTCTGCCATATGACGGCATCAGCCATATTCCCCTGCAGATAAGAAGCCCTTCTGATGTAGAACATATACTATTATCTGCCAATGCCGTCTGTAATATATCCGTTCTTCCCGAACCTTCTATTACCAGACATTTCAAGCCATAATCACCGAGGCAGTGTGCCATACTAAGCACAGTATGGGTAACTCCAATTCCTCTCCTGCTTCCTGATACTTTAATTATATAAGAGTAATTCTTAATTCCATAAATGCTGTTTATTTTGTAATTTTCTAATACACTGCCTGACACATTTTCACTGCCTGACACATATGTATTATTTAATGCTATACTGCTGGTTTTATTTATTGCATTTTTATTGATAAATTTTATTTTCTGGAAAAATGTAATATCAGACCTTGCAGTTTGTTCCAGTTCCCACCTTAACGCTTTAACATTTTTATAACGTCTGTATTGATTATGACGGGTACATTTATTAATTACCGGGTATAATTTATTATGGACTGTGCTATTGCTGTCAGCCATAAACTTAAGAACCATTCCAACACTGTAAATATCAGTCTGATAAGTAAGCTCCTTTCCGCCGTACTGCTCAGGTGCAGCATAACCTGGACTTATCATACCAGCCTGCGTTAATCCAGCTTTGTGAATCGAACTCCCAAAATCTATAAGTTTAACATTATTATGCTCATCAATTATGATATTATCAGGTTTAATATCAAGATGAATTATTTCATTATCGCAGTTATGCAGATACTCCAATATGTCACATAATTTAACTGCTATATCACAAATCTCACTTGTCTTTATATTGTCTGTATCATTAATATATGACCTTAAAGATTTACCAGATATATATTCTTCAATAATGCAGATACTTATATCATCTTCTTCAATATCGTAAATTACTGGAATGTGGGAATGTTTAAGATTCTTAATTAGACGGGCTTCTCTTAAGATAGTGTCACTATCCATATCAGCCTTTCTGATAACCTTGGCAACTCGCAATGTATCAAGTGCGATATGCCTTACTAAATATACATTAGAATGATTGGTCTTGGCCAATTGCTTTATTATCTCATACTTATCGCTAAATTCCTGTTATTCACCTCCGTTGACTTATAGAATTAAATTACTCTGATTAGTTTATATCATACTTTTAATATATTATCAATACAATTTTACAACTTCTTGTCGAAATTTTTAAAATTTAGAGATTTTTTATTTTATGAAACATCCAGACTCCTTTACATATCTATGAAAAATGAGTATTATATTTTCATAGATATAATTAACTATGCACTTCGCAAGAAAGGAGATTGTTATGAAGATTGAAAGAGTTAATGAGAATCAGATACGTTGTACACTCAATCAGGCTGATCTTGCTTCTAGACAATTAAAGATAAGCGAACTTGCGTATGGCAGTGAAAAAGCAAAAGAACTTTTCAGGGATATGATGCAGCAGGCTTCCTATGAGGTTGGTTTTGAGGCTGACGATATTCCGCTTATGATTGAAGCAATTCCTATTTCATCTGATTGTATTGTTCTTATTATAACAAAGGTCGAGAACCCTGAAGAATTAGATACACGCTTCTCTAAGTTCTCCCCTTTAGATGATGGTGAGTATGATTATGACGATGATTATTCAGATATAGAAACTATTGATGATAATTCCTATAATGATACTTCTGTTCCGCCTACCGCAGGTGATGAGCTTGATGCGGATACAAAGACCACATCAGAGGGTGGGATTATCGGTGATGACCTTATGAATTTATTCAGCAAGGTAAGAGATTACCTCAACAATTCCAAAGAGAATACAGTCAGCACTGGAAGCAGGCATACTGCTCCTGACACCACTGCTATCCCTGAGGAATTTGCCAACAGCGACAGAAGCAGTTCTGATAATAATACTGAACACAAAGCTCCCGCTGCACCTGTTCCTAAGACAAGAATATATTCTTTTGAATCTATGGACGATTTTATTGATGCTTCCAAGGTCATTAATCATATTTATAATGATCCAAGCTATCTTTACAAGAAGTCAGGCAGTGACAGATATTACCTTATTATGCAGAGATGCTGCTGCTCATCTGTAGATTTTAATAAGGTATGTAACATCTTATCAGAATATGCCCTTAAAGAAACTTCAAACGAAGCTTTATTTGCCTTCTTTAAAGAGCACGGTGACTGCATTATAGCCAAGCACGCGATAAATGTTGCAGCTAACCTCTAATACAGCCGCTGGTGGAGTTAACATTACCATATGCACATTTTTGATTATCTGCATACAGCTTTATAATCCGGATAATTATACCAATATATACCAAAATAAAAAATACCCCATTGTAGTAACACCAGTCTCCAGTTATAAACTGATTGCAGATGTTACTACAATGGGATATCTTTTTAATATTAAGCAGCCTTTAGCTTTTTTAATATTAGCCTAATGACTGAAGGTAGCTCTGGATTTCTTCTACGAGCATATCGCTGTCAATACCGTGTACCATAGCAGCTTCTTCTAATGTCTCTCCTGCTGATGAAGGACATCCAACACAGTGCATACCTGCACCCATAAGAATTGGAATTACTCCTGCATCAATCTGTATAACTTCACCAATTGTTGTGTCCTTGGTAACTCTTGCCATACCTGTTTCCTCCATATATATTAATTCCTGTTATAATCAGGTTGTGTGGTCTATATTTCCGACACATACAACTACTATAATATTACCCAATAAAAATGTCAAGAATACCTGATTTGTGTTAATTTTTTTGTCTTGTATTTTTTCTTACTCTATCGTATAATATGGATACAATAAATCCAAGGAGGAATATTATTATGGCATATGTAATTAGTGATGATTGTATCAGTTGTGGTGCTTGTGCTGCTGGATGTCCAGTTGAAGCTATCAGCGAAGGTGCTGCTCATTATGAAATCAACGCAGATGTATGTGTAGATTGCGGTGCTTGTGCTGGTGTATGTCCAGTTGGTGCTCCAAACCCACAGTAGTTTGAAGATACATAACTAACAACAGCAGGTGTGAATTATCACACCTGCTGTTTTATTTTAACCATTAACTTTTAATCATTAATTCCTAAACAGTTATATTAACCGCGTTTTTCCTAATTGACACACTTTATCATTATCAATTCTATGAACCCATATTCTTTGCAAGGTCTGCAAATCTTGTCTGTTCTGGTATCCAAGCCATCTTAACAGTTCCTATAGGACCATTTCTTTGCTTAGCTATGATAATCTCTGCAATACCTTTAAGTTCTGTGTCCTTATTATAATAATCATCTCTATAAAGAAACATAACTACATCGGCATCCTGCTCTATCGCACCTGACTCTCGCAGGTCCGATAACATAGGTCTGTGGTCTGGTCTTTGTTCTACCGCTCTTGAAAGCTGTGACAGTGTAACTACAGGTACATCAAGCTCTCTGGCAAGTGCCTTTAATGAACGGGATATATCTGATATTTCCTGCTGTCTTGACTCCGTCCTTCCATTACCACTCATCAACTGGAGGTAATCGATTATTATTAAGCCAAGATTATTTTCCATTTTGTACTTTCTGCACTTAGACCTTAACTCCGATATCGTGATACCCGGTGTATCATCAATAATAAGCTTGGACTTTGCTATTCCATCTGCACCTTCAATAAGCTTGCCCCAGTCATTAGAGTCCAGACGGCCTTTTCTAAGCTTATCGGCATCTACTGATGACTCAAGCGAAAGCATACGGTTGACAAGCTGTACATTTGACATTTCCAGACTGAATACGGCTGTTGTTATGCCCTGTTTAATAGCAACATTTTCCGCCACATTAAGTACAAACGCAGTCTTACCCATAGATGGTCTTGCGGCAACAAGCACGAAATCTGATGGCTGTAAGCCGGATAAATAGCTGTCCAGATCCTTAAAACCTGTAGGAACACCAGTTACTACACCTCTGTTCTTAGCCGCTGTCGATATTTTATCAAGTGCTTCAAGAACAACCTTATCAATAGGAGTATAATCACTTGCACCTTTATTTCTTACAAGCTCGAATATACGCTTCTCTGTCTCTGCAAGTATATCCTCTGTGCTGTCTTTACCTGCATAACAGTCATTAGCTATCTTTTCATTAACTTTTATAATATTTCTTAAAATGGACTTGTCTTTAACTATCGTTGCATACTGTCTTATATTAGCAGATGTTGGCACTGATGAAAGCAATTCCCTTACAAATTCAAGACTATACACCTCTGGAGGCACATCTTTTTCTTTAAGCTTCTCCTGTAAAGTAACAACATCTACAGGCTTGCCTTCATTATTCATCTCCACCATAGCCTGAAACATAATCCCGTACTGCTTATAATAGAAATCATCCTGCATAAGCATTTCGCCCGCAGTAATAATAGCCTGCCTGTCCCATATCATAGAACCTATTACCGATTGCTCAGCTTCAAGACTATTAGGCATAGTTCTGGTAATATTTAATTCTTCCATAGTTCCTCACTTATACAAATGTATTATTTCTCCACTACTTTAACAGTCAATTTAGCTGTTACATCTTTATGAAGCTTAAGTGCAATTATATGTGTACCTAAAGTCTTAATAGGCTCATCAAGCTTCATCTTCTTCTTATCAACTTCAAGTCCAAGCTGTTCCTTAACAGCTGCGGCTACTTCCTTAGTTGATATTGTTCCAAATGTTCTTCCACCCTCACCTGTCTTCATATATACTGTAACGGATTTATCTTCGATAGTTGCAGCAAGCTCTTTAGCCATCGCAAGCTCTTCTGCTGCCTCTTTTTCTTCTCTCTTCTTCTGAAGCTTAAGGTCATTAAGATTTTTAGGTGTAGCTTCTATACCAAGCTTCTTAGGTATAACATAATTTCTGGCATATCCATCATTTATCTTAACAATCTGTCCCTTTTTACCTAATGTTCTTACATCTTCTAATAAAATAACTTCCATAATTAACCTCTTTTCTGCACTTTACCTGTGCTTAAGCTTATACTAAATCTCGCCCTCAGCAAGCATATTGTCGAGAGTAAGTTTAATTGTATTAACTGCCTGCTGTATTGTACAATTCGTAAGCTGGGCACCGGCAATACTCATATGTCCGCCACCACCAAGCTTTTCCATAACGAGCTGTACATTTACCTCGTCTATGGATCTTGCACTTATATATAATTTATCTTCATATTGTGTAATAACAAATGAAGCCTTTATTCCTGATATATCAAGAAGCTGGTTCGCAGCCTTTGCACCACCTATAGTCGGGCTTTCAAGACCCTCTCCGTCAAATACAGTAATAGCAAATGCAGACTTGTATACCTCTGATTTGCTTACTGCCGAAGCTATCGCCTTATATTCATTCATATCATTCCTAAGCATTTTCCTTACTCTTGTAACATCTGCACCGTGTCGTCTTAAAAATGCCGCAGCCTCAAATGTACGAGGACCTGACTTGCTGTTAAATCCATCTGTATCTATTGATATTCCCGCATATAGTGCATCTGCCTCAAATGCTTTAAGCTTAATTCCATCATCAACATACTGTATCATCTCTGTGACCATTTCACAGGCTGATGAAGCATACGGGTCTACATAAGAAAGCACCGCACCAGTAATTGTATCGCTTGAACGTCTGTGGTGGTCAAATACAATTATAGTCTTACATTTATCAAGAAGCTGCGGACACTCTGTTCTCTGTGGTCTGTTCACATCTACAACTATAACTACCGTTGATGCTGTAAGATAATTCTCTGCTTCCTCTTTCTTAATAAACATATCATCTGGATATTCTTCTTTATCTATAAAACGGTTCATAAATGGTCTGACACTGCTTGAAATCTCGCCAAATACAATATGAGCTTCCTTGCCGAACTTCTTGGCAATAATATATATACCAAGTGCAGAACCAAATGAATCTATATCTGGCAGATTATGTCCCATAATAAGCACATTGTCATTAGCCTCTAATATCTGTCTTAAAGCGTGGGCTTTTACACGTACCTTTACTCGTGTATTCTTCTCCATCTGCTGGCTCTTTCCACCATAATAGTATATCTTCTCACCATCTTTGATAACTGCCTGGTCACCGCCACGTCCAAGTGCCAGATCCATAGCCGCCTTGGCAATATCATAATTTCTAGCATAATCAGCCGCACCAGTTCCTATGGCAATACTTAATGTAAGTGTCTTTTCATTACCGACTTTTACGCTCTTTATATCTTCCACAAGACTGAATTTATCTGCGAGAAGCTTCTCAAGGAACTTATATCTGAATACAACAAGATATTTATCTTTCTCCAGTTTTCTTATAATAGCCGCACCAGCTGAGAAATATTTATTAACTCTCTTATCTACAAGTCCGACAAATAAAGAACGACGCACATCATCTACACTTTCAAGTGCATCTTCATAATTATCTATATATACAAGCCCGACTACAAACCTTTCATCTCTTATCTTCTGTATGTACTGGTTAATATCCGTTTCATCAAACATATACATAGCTACAAGCGAAGAATTATAATCTTTGGCAAGAATATTAACACCTTGTGTGATTATATCAGCACTTATTCTCTTCATCTCAACACGGTAGTCCCTGTCATTAAATGCGACCCTGATTTCTTTGAAATCCTCAAAATTCCTGAATACATTGGCTGATAACTCAGGTATGATTGTAGAAATATTTTTATTAAGATCATTCTTTCTGTTAATACTTGCCTGCATAGAAGCATTCATCCATAAAATATTACCTTTATTATCCAAAAGGCAATAAGGTATGCTTAACTCATACAGCAGCTGTCTTTGTACCTGAGAATAATTGGAAGAAAATTCCACTATCTCCTTTATTATTCTTGGACGAAAATAGCATATCATCATCGCACAGACAAAGGCATATATAACTATAAATACTGCAACAATTGACGCTGCCACACTACTCACAAAACATAATAATATATCAAGTAATACAAGTAATATACCAAGACCTACAGGCCATAAAAATATAGAATTAAGCCTGCCAGATGGTTTGAATGACTTTGTTTGCTTATTATTCATATTAATTCCTCAATTCCTGCTTGCTTATATACAGCACACTACTATGCCCAAACGCATATGCAAATTATAACACAACTTCATCTGTCTTAAAAGCTATATTAAATAATTATATATCCTAAAGCTCAATTACACAATTATCCTTATCTTCATTAAAATACATATTCTAAGCCTTATCTCCAGGCAAAGTTAATAACCAGAATATATTTAAACATATCTGTATAATAAAATTAAAAAAGCTTTCACAAACATATACGTCTGTGAAAGCTCTTTAAACCGCAGATTATACTAACCTGCAATTATAATTATTCTACTGTGTAAGGTAAAAGTGCTACATGTCTAGCTCTCTTAACTGCAACTGTAAGTGCTCTCTGGTGCTTAGCACAGTTACCAGTAATTCTTCTAGGAAGAATCTTACCTCTTTCAGATACATACTTCTTTAATAAAGCAACATCCTTATAATCTAATGCCTTGTTTGCATCAGCACAAAATGCACATACTTTCTTTCTTCTGCGCATTGGTCTTCTTCTCATCTGACCCTCTGGTCTTTCAGCCTTCTTATCTGGCATATCAAGTTACCTCCTATCTTAATTGAAAGGTAAACCCTCGTCTTCAACGCCATCAGGAATATTCATAAATCCATCCCCAGCAGCAGCGCTTGGTTCTGGTCTTGATGGTGTATATGCTGCTGTCTCACCTGACGCAGCGGATTTACTTTCAGCAAATTCCTGTTCTTCAACAACAACATCAGTAGTGTAGACTCTCTGTCCATCCTTATTAGTATAACTACCTGTCTGGATACGTCCTGTAACAACAATCTTAGTTCCCTGATGAAGATACTTTTCAGCAAATTCCCCAGCTCTACCAAAAGCTACACAACTGATAAAATCAGCTGACTGCTCATCATTATTGTTTCTTGCACGTCTTCTGTCTACTGCTAATGTATATCTTGCTACTGCCATAGAGCCATCTGCATTCTGCGAATAACGCACATCTGGTTCTCTTGTCAGTCTACCCATTAATATAACTTTGTTCATACTTATTCTCCTCTTCTATAAAGAGTTGTAAGCCTAAACGTCAATCAATTATTCTCCATCTTTAACGATTAAGAATCTAATAACGTTCTCCATAATACGAATTCTTGACTCAACTTCTGCTGGTGTAGCTGCATCAGCTTCAAACTTAATGAAGTTGTAGTATCCTTCGCTCATATGCTGGATTTCGTATGCAAGCTTCTTCTTCTCGCAAGTACCTGGATCAGTAATTGTACCGCCAAAACGAGTGATTAATTCCTTAACCTGCTCTACTGTAGCGTTTCTTACTTCATCCTCGACGTTTGCGCTAACAACTAATGCTAATTCATACTTATTCATTCTACGTCGCACCTCCTTCTGGTCTTTAGGTCCCTTTTATTAAAATATAAAAAGAACAAGGATTAATAATATCACGAGGATTGATTATAGCACATAATTATAACTCTTACAAGTCATTATTGACTGATTTTTGTATTTTTTTTGTATTTTTTTCAACAAGCGAACGCTTTAAAATTATCTCATGCATACAGCCACAGCATTTTAACTTAATATCCGCACCCACTTTAATAACTTCCCACTCGTCACTGCCACAAGGGTGTTTCTTCTTCATTTTAATAATATCGCCACATTCTAATTTAATCATAGACCTATTCTCTTATAATAACTCCTAATACATTACACTCCTTATCTTCTAACTGTATAACTCTGTTATTAAGCTCGTCCTCATCGTAAGTTTCCTTTTCAGCTATTATTGCCGCATATCCACAAAATGCAGCAAGTGTTCCATCCTCATCTGAGTCCACCACAATATAATCATATTCTTTAGAATACTTATCTATAAGTGACTTAAATATCATTATCTCATCATCTGTCACAACACCATCTTCATTGATACCTGTAAATATAAGGCTTAAATTCTTGTGATTAGTTACACAGACTATTTCTTCATTCTTCTCAGGTCTTTTAATATAATCAAGCACACCCTTCGCACTCTTGCCAAGCTTATACTTTCCAAGAAATACATCTGTCCTTATATCTCCGTCCACAAAAAGCACTTTATTGCCTTTTTCCATAATATTATAGGCTATTTTAAATGTATCCACCTTACCGCCAAGCACTGCAAATGCTTTGTGATTTCCAAGTCCCTCTATAATATTATCTGTTATTTCTAAAAGACTTTCTGCTTGTGTTTCTGATGTTTTAACTAATTTGTCAACATTTACACTATACATACGACTTCACCCTTTTAACTACTTTCTTATTGTACCTAAAATTCTGAACCTTCTGCTTTCAGAATTAACCTCTTCGCTATCATTTATATCTGTATTATTGTTCAAATCTGTATTATCGCCTGAATTATTAAGCTGAGCCTTGTCAACTTCTGCTCCAACGGCTGAAACCACTGGTTCACTTACAACATTAGCTTTCTGGCTGGCTGCATCAGACTCTTGTGCTGACTGGTCTGCCTCATTGACTGGCTCTGCAGCTTTAACTTCCTGTACTGGCTTTTCAACTTCTACAGCACTAGCTAAGGTCTCCGTTCTGGCTGGTACTTCTGCACTAGAGGATTGTTCTGCATTGACTGGTGCTTCTACACTAACAGACTGTACTGTGCTGACTGGTGCTTCTACTCTAGCAGACTGTACTGTGCTGTCCGGTGCTTCTACGCTAGCAGACTGTGCTGTGCTGACTGGTGCTTCTACGCTAGCAGACTGTACTGTACTGGCTGATGCTGGCTTTACGTTCTTGTTGGCATTATCCAGCTGTGTGCCTGCATTATCCTCACTTATAGTAGCTGCCACTTCCGCCTGTGCCTCATAATCGGCTTCGTCCTCTGCTTCTTCTATTGTATCTGTATCTTTTAATATATCTTCGTCCTGAGCAGCCTCGCGAAGAATATCCTCATCCAAATCTTCTTCATCATCAGCTTCATAGACTTGCTTTTCATCCTCTATATTAATAAGGATATCTTCATCTTTATTCTTCTTATTAGAATGTTTCAAAACCTTTTCTTTCTTATCTTTAGATGTTTCAATTAAGTCTGGCTTGTGGTCAATATACTCCACATTACCAAATCTTCTCTCGTATTCAAATTCGTGGTTAAAATCTTCATCCTTTGACTTAAATGCACTTATGCAAAGGCATACAATTATCTCTATAAAAAGACATACTGCACTTGCAATGGCTGTAATTATAATTGTATTTCTGTATAAATCCGGCTTAAATGCTACACCTGTAGATGTACCCTCTGATAATATCTGAATTGACTTAACAGGTATTATAGATGTTGTCTTAACTGCTGTTGTAGCTACCGCATCAACATATTTTTTTGCTGTGTTCTGGTCTGGATTAACACATTTAATCTCTACTATATTACTGTTAGCAGGCGATGAAACTGTTAAATACTGTGCTATATCCTCTGATGTTCCTGCCACTCTCTGTGCTGCAGATATTACCACACTGCTCTTGAAAATAATAGTAAAATCTTCCTTCAAACCACCATTATTGGCTCTTATTGAAGCCTCATTTTCTTCCCCAGGCACAACATATAACTGTGTTGTCGATTCATACATTGGATATATCATCTTATTCTCATACATATATCCGCCTACTCCACTAAGAATTGCTACTAATATTAATATTAGCACACACCTTGAAAATCTCTTCATATCCTTCTCCTTCTTAAAATATTATCTTAATTTCCACTACTGCTGTGGATAATAGTACCACCTGATAGCTGTAATTACGCCATTGTTATCTATGTCAAATGCTATCTGTGCAAAATCATCATCTACTGATGCAGTACCATTTTTATAGTCAGGCGCAAAATATGTAAATTCTATTATATAATTATCCGCTGTTTCATCACTGTCATAGCCGTTAAAATTAATTAATCCATATGCAATCGCATCTTTGGTATTAACCTTGTCAAGCTCATCTAGTGTAAAGCTTCCATATAAATATTTACCAAGCACTGCTGTACTGTCATCTGATGTATAATAATTATTCTTATAGTCCTTATCCCTGTAATATACACTTAATATTGAGTCAACAGACATTCCAACCTTAAGTCCTCTTGAAAATACATCTTTATCGCTTACTGATGCCGCCGCTGTCAGCTTGTATGTACCATTTTCATTCTTTCCAGCTGTTCTGCCGTCATCTGTGAACTTTACAAATATAAGAGTCAAATCATTATAAGAGCATACCTTTTCAGAATATTCCGCATTGGCATTAGAGTCTTTTTCTGTAGACTCATATTCTGATACCGGTGTGCCATATATATTCTTAACTGCCGCTTCTGTCATCATATATTTAAGCGAATTAATTGTTAAATCTGTATATTGGAACTTGGAAGCCTTGCTTTCTTCCACTGTAGCATATTCCTTATAACTTGTTATATCTTCATTATTATCTGTTATAACTGCTTCTGTTCTGTTACCACAGGCTGTCGTCCCTGCCATTATTGATATAATAACGGCAATTCCTGTAATCTTTCTTATAGTACCGTTCTTTGTGAATTTAATTCTTGTAAACTTACCCACAGTATTCTTAGTGAACTGCTTAAAAATGTTAGTTGTATTCATTATTCACCATTACCTCTGACTTATTTATAAAACCTACTTAATATATTATAACATATCAAAAATCTTTGTAAAATAATATATCTCAAATATCTTTCTCAAATATCTTTCAAAATAAATAATACATCACATTGCAAAAAGAATGTGCAACGCACATCCTAGCACAGAGTACGGTCACCAGTGACTAACTACATCTTTGCACGAGCGTACATCAGTATAATAGGGAATTCTATCTGAATTTTCTATTACACAAAAAAACCATCTCACATAATTGTGAGATGGTTAAAGAGGCGACAACCAGATTCGAACTGGTGATCAGGGTGTTGCAGACCCACGCCTTACCACTTGGCTATGTCGCCATAACATATTATATTCATAGTAAGAACAAAAAATGACTCCAAGGGGATTTGAACCCCTGATACCACCGTGAAAGGGTGGTGTCTTAA
>ERZ791689.38-NODE-38-length-96486-cov-3.86855_pt1 | contig 96486 bp, 89 predicted proteins | sample MGYA00509957_ERZ791689 | MGnify/ENA primary metagenome ERZ791689 (study PRJEB30046, sample SAMN00715167) | human gut metagenome | study: EMG produced TPA metagenomics assembly of the A metagenome-wide association study of gut microbiota in type 2... | reverse complement strand
CTCCGCTATCCCCCATAAAGGAGCGTGATTGCTGTAAACTATCTACCTTCGTCTCTAGTCTCTTGATTCTTAACTCTGACTGGTTTTGACACAAGATATATGAAGCGTTCGAGGATAGCAATACTATCAGTATCACTAATCGCTTTATTAAATTCTTTCTCATACTGATTAGTATTATTAAGAGCATTGAGAATAGAATCTATTACTAGTTGTAAACTATCTCTCTTTGTTTCTATTTCCTGATATATAGTATCAGGAACGATAAGTGGGACTTCTACATATTCCTTATTTGAAACAAAATGGTTGAATACTCTAATTCCAATAAATAGTATAACTACTACTAATAACCCTATTCCAATGCTCTTTAGTTTCATATTATCAAATCTTTTTCTTCTAACAAAGTATAACTGAATACATCTCCATAAATAGGAATGGATAATTCAACTATATTCATAAGTTCTCTAAAATCAGTACCTCTTGCTAGAACCTGACAACCTGCCGACCAACCGTCAACAACAACACTAGCTTCACCTGCCTTATGAATATTAATTCCAAACATACCTTCCTCAATAGAAGATTCATCACAATCCATATAAAAATCCTTATTAGCATCACGGAATACTTTAACAGGTTTATGCTGAACTAGAGCAGCATACTGTCCTTTATGATAACCTTTCTTAAAACAACCACGATATTGACCAGGAACTAGAATTGCACAACCTTTAATATTAACAGGTTTTTCAAGACTTTTAAATCCTGGGTCAGTAGTACAAGGATAAACAGGAGTATATCTTCTACCATTACCTGTCCAATAATCAATTATAAAAGCATCATTAAACTCATTATTATCACGTTCTTTAGCACGAACTCCAATAAGATTAAGATTATACTTTCCAGTAGAGAAATAAACATATCCTCTACTTTCTAATGTCTTTCGCCAATCAACTGTTCGACATTTATCTATTAACTTAATATTATATTTATTCATAACTTTAATTATTACACAAATAAATTCATTTGTTGTTTCTGACTTCCATTAACAGTTTGATAACGAATATTAAGCATAGTATCTATTTCAGGTTCTAACCTAGATATTTTATACCACTTAGCTGTTTCTGTCTTACTTTCATCAATATGAAAACCGTCTTTAAATCTTTGAGGTCTACCATATTGGTTAAGTATAAATGGAACTTCAATATGACAAAGAGCTAAACCTTTACATGGTAAACCAGTAATAAGATGAACCATTTTAGCATATAAGTTTAATTGTAAACTATATGTAGTTCCATTACAATTAGGAAGACCACCAAAAGGTGGAAGAAGAACATCTTCAGGTTTATGTACCCATTCATCTGTTTCTTGAACAGGTCTAACACTCTTATCTTTCTTATAATAACCTGCCTGAAATCTAAGACCAGTACGATTAGTTTTCCAATCTAGTATAACGAATCCGTCCTCTCTTATAGGCAATATATCAATAGTACCACTAACTAAATACTTCGGAAGAAAAGCTCCTATCTCTGAATAAATCTTATAATCTCTTTCAGTATAGAACTTAAATACTTTATATATTTCTGGGTATTTGTTTTCGGTATGGTCAATAAAAGCATCAACATCAAGAAGTTTAGTATGACTATCAACAACATCTAAATCAGCAACAGTAACCATTTGTTTACTCTCTTGCTTATTAAGATATTTAATAGCATTAAAGAACTTACTATTTTGACGAATACCTTCTTCAAAGCTATTATGATAAACATTACCCATATCACAAGCCTTGTCTCTTATCTTATCCCATTGATTCTTTATATCTTTAATAGAAGTATTTTCTTCTTTAGCTTTATATTTAGCCCAATAATTAGAATCGAACTTAGGAACATAAGAATGAATAATTGTAGTAGCACTAATATAAGAATTACCACAATTATCTGTATACTTATGAGTAGGTTCATCAAAGTATAACTTCGTTTGTTTATATTCAGATTTTACAGGTATCATTTTGTACTCTCGTATTTCCCCCGTAAAGGAGCGTTGACAATTGTATCACTTACTAATCCTAGCTCTCTCTTTTGAGCCTCTACTTGAGCTTCCAAATCACTAGCATCTTTTGCAGACATAGACATAGTAACAACCTTACCACCTCTAGCTTTCTTTTGCTCTATTTCAAGAGCAGCAGCTTGTTTAGCTTCACCTAAAGCCTTAATTTGATTAGGAATGATATTAATAATACCATTTAGTTTTGTTACTAAGTCAATAACTGGTAAAGCATCTTCGGCTTGTAAACTAGAGTTAAGTTTATTAGTAAGTTGTTCACTAATAATATTTGCTGCACGAGAACTATTATGAACAGCTCTAAGAATACTTTCAAGAGCTTCTCCTGCAACACCCATTTTATCCTCATGGTATCTATCAATAAGACGAAGAATAAGAGCATCAGGATTCCAATCAGCAGGAAGACCATAATTAGTCTTTGCAGAAGCTAATGCTTCAGAACGACTATATCCCATTTGATTAGGTGGAGATTTAGGGTCGGCTACATAAAAGATAACTCCGGCTTCTTTAATATACCGAAGTTTATCCTCACTATTATCACGAAGATATAATTCTCTTACATCTTTATCCTGTATCTGATAAACGTTAGGAGCATAGGGATAACCTTGCTCATTAACACTAATCATACCACTTAAATCCAATGGGGAAATCTTCGCAATCATAACCTTCTCTATTTAATAGATTAATATAGTAATCAGAATCATTAACTGGTTTCATCTTACTAAAGAAATACATATATAGTTTATAACCACGTTCATCTCTACCAAATTGTCTAAGTTTTCGTCCAGCTAGAACTTTATTAAGTCTAATTGTACGAGATATTATAGTAGTTCTACTTTTAAACCTACGACGTTGAACAACTCTAGACAATATAAGACCTCTTCTAAACTCTTTGTATTCTTCGGGAGTAAGCTCTTGCCTTTTCTCTTTCATTAAAGCATGATGCTCCATTGCATCAAGTTTACCTTCATTCGGAAAGAATGAACCGATACGAGGAATTGTAACTCTCCCCATAGTCTTAATTCTATTGACTACTTGACTTTCAATATCATCAACAATATCATTAATAATAAGAGCATCTTGGGGAGTGACACCTAATAGAGCAATAATATCAGCTCTATCAAGCATCAATTCTCTCTTCTCTTTTAAATCAATAGACGACATCTATTATATTTGTAATAAGTTTGTAGCAACAATAAACTTTTGAGGTTTACCATTAGGAATAAGACCTTCAATAGTATTCTGTCCTTGAATATCAGAAAGACGAACAATCTTATAACCAACACAAACTACTGTTTCAGCAATAGTAGTAATCAATTTACCATTGTCACCTTTCTTTTCAATAGTCGCAGGACTTACCTCATTACCAAGTAAACTAATAACAGAACCAGTACTAACCTTACGGAATATCTCACCACGAGCAATACTTATATTTAAGTCTTGGTCACTACGAATAAATTCAGCAAGATTATAAGGAGTAAGTTCATTACTACGAGGATTACAATCTATACCAGTAAATACATCAGAAGGAGCAACATATAAGAAACGATTGAGTAAAGCCCTATCTCCTTCTTTAACATCATCACTATAATTAGCTTTAACTAATATAAACCGAGTATTACCAGTGCCTTTTAAGTCAGGATTAATAATTTCACGAAGTTTAGCAGTCTGAATAATAGCAACAATACCAAAATGCTTGAAAGGAGTAATATTCTTAACTTTTTCAGAAACATATTGGAAATCAATTTCTGCCATGTGTTGAGGAACTAGGAAAGTCTCTCCTTTAGTTTTGTTCTCTAAGTGTAGCATAATTACTTTAATTAGATTATTAATACCATTAATTAAGTTGACTAACATTACTGACTGTAATATAACCGTCAGTCATTAATAGCACAAGTATACGAATAATATCTATATCATCAATATCTAACTAGTTAAAAAACCTTTAGAATTGTATTCTCCGTATAATTTCACTTTTATTCACACTAGTTTACAATTATATACAACCTAGCAATCCTAATACTAAGCTAAAATATCAACTAATTCTTACCATTCTATTTTTACAACTCTGTTGCTAAATCTTCAAACTATTCGACAGAATAGGAGAAAGGGCTTACACAATAAGACCTGATAATACAATTAATACCATATAATATAGATAAGTCTAATTAAGGACTTAAATACAATAGTAAGACTTAACTAGACTAATAGGACTAAGTATATCGAAGATAGACTTTGGACTACTAACAACAATAGACAATAGATAACAGAAGAATTAGACTTAAAGGACTTAGAAGAAATACTAATATTAGGTCTATTAGTAATGAACTTAGAACTTATATATAATATTGTTCTTAAAGGACTTATAGGAAATGATATAAATTCTATTAGTAATGAACTTAGGATTTCTATTTATGAATTCAAAACTATAATAGGAACTATCAGACTTAAAAGTCTATTATAAATATTATTAGTATTAGAACTATTAATAATGAACTTAGGAGAATTGTAAGTGCTATTCCTAGGAGAAAAATATTTTTTAGTGAGTATATTTTTATCAAGGTGAAGCTCCTACCCTGATATCCCCCTACTCTCAAACCAATTCCAATACCCCCGTCAAGACCAAATGACTTTAAACATATTGCTATTGATTATTAATTACTAAAATTATAAAGATTATGAAGATTACTAATGATGCAAATACTACCATTATTGGCAGTAATACAACTGTTGTTATACCTAACAGTGATAGTATTACCTCTAATGTTGTTGTTGCTTGTAACAATGGTTTCAGTTATAGAATCAGCAAAGAGTGTTACGTTGCTCTTGAAGAACTGTTCAAAGAACAAATTGGTAAGATTGAATCTAATAAACCTATCATTGTTAAAGAGTAATGGTGTTCTTGGTATTATTGCTAGTAGCAGTAGTTATGACTACTGCTACTTATCTATCTATTGTTAATAGACAGAAGAGAGATTGGAGAAAGTACGGTCGTGCAGGTGAAACCTACGACAAGTTTTGTTCACGTTATTACACTAGATACGTATGAGACAGGAAATGTTAGCGTTCGTAAGAGAACGCATACAATGGTTAGTAGATAACCGTGTTAGGCACAATGTTAGTGCTCATGATTTTGCTTGTGAGATTACTAATTTACATAACTTATTAGTATGAGTACTCGTGATAAGATTAAAGTGGTACACTTGGCATTAAGTATGCTAGGTGTGCCAGTATTCATACATCTAAGTTACATTAAGTTGTATGATAATCATGTGAATAGTTTCTTAATACTATTGGTTGTACTAGTATTGATACTAGACATAAATAATATAGTAAAAGAACTATTGAACTACTCAAACCAAATGACTATAAACATATTGCAGTTACTATCAAACCAAATGACTATAAACATATTGCCATTGTGTGTGTGGTTAGGATGCACATTGGTTGAACAGTTGCTAACCGATTTATAACATTTAATTTATTTGTATTATGGGAACAAGAGTTAATGATGCAGCTAGAAAAGCTGCCGAAGAAGCTGCTAAGAAAGCTGCCGAAGAAGCTAAAGCTAACGCTAATGATGATGCTAGTAATGATGCTAGTAATGATGCTAACGCTAATGATGATGCACGTATCGTTGATTTGTCCGAGTATCACGGAAAGGAAGCAGACGATATTACTCGTCTGTTGCTTGACCGTCCTGATTTCGAGAATCACGATAGCTTGATGATTACTAATATCATTGATAATAGTAGTCGTTATGCAGGTGCTCTTACGATTGTTGTTAATCGCAATCTTCCACAGTTTGTGAAAGACGCTGCTAGTGGTACTTATGTCGAGTCTACAACTCGTAATATCTTTACCACTCGTATTCAGCTTAATGCGATTCTCAAGGGTCAGGGCGAGCCAATGCTGGCTAATGCTGTTATGACAGCACCGTTGTCAGTGTTGTTAGTGTTGTTCAAGAAGGCACGTATTAGCGTGCTTGGACACGTACTTGCACAAGGTGAGATATTCGTCAATCCGTATGCTTCTAAAATGGCACGTGAAGAGCGTGTTAATGAACACGACCGTTACGAATATTTCCCGTATGAGTTGTCAATGCGTACGTTGTCTTTGCAAGACGAAATCTTCATTGGAGAAGTTCTTGCCAAGTATCAACCTGATGCAGAGGGTGCTGCTTAACCAGTTACGTAGGAGAGGGAAACCTCTCCTACTAAACTAAGAATACACCATTCGGCACGTGTTCAAGAATACTCTCGACTTATGCTTGAAGAATACTACCGACTTGTGCTCGCCATCCGGCACAGCCGTCAGGCAAAGCCACTAAGGATTGGAAACGACACTAGTCACCTGATAAGCGAAATGCTACAACTGATAAGCGAAGCTAACCAACTGATAAGCTAAAACCCTTGCGAAACAACATTAAAACCCTTGCGAAACAACATTAAAACTCTAAGGGTCGCAGCAGCTCCACGTTAGCCAAGAGTAATGGACTACTGGTAGAGTTAGAAAATCTGATACAAAATCAGATACGTCTATATTATATATATATATATTATATACGTAGTATATAATATTATAATATATATATATATAGGGGTCGAAAAGACCGTCCGCAAGGTCGATGACTATTGTCGCAGACAATAGGAAGAAGCTCATACAATAACAACAATAGTATCAACAACAGTATTATTAACATCAGTAGTATGAATAGTATGAATAGTATTATCAACATCAATAGGAAGAAGACTATTACTAATAACAATAGCATCAATAGTAGTATGAATAGTAAGATATAGAGATGATAGCGAAACTACATTCCCTTAACTCAATACAACTACTCATACTTACTCAACTAAACCTCTTAATGTTGACCCTAAAGCTAATTCAAAATCCATATAGAGTATAAATCAAATTTATTCGATTGTACTGTTATCGCCATGTTTCCGATACTATATTTCCGATACTCTATCGCTGTTGTTACTATCGCTGTTGTTACTATATTATATACTATTGTACTATCACATGTTATTACTATTACTATTAGGTTTTAATCTAATCTTACTATTGCCAATCTCACTATATACTATTAGTATTATATCTTGGTTGTATTGTATGAGGTCTAGTTCCTATTCTTACAGAATAGTTCACTAGTATATTAATACTATATATAATACCTGATAACGAGAATACCAATAGATTGAATATAAGGCTATATAATAGACTGGATAGTATTATTACCAATAGATTGAATAATAGAATAAGTATAGTAATATGTATAAATATGTATAGATATGTATTACTATTATTATCTAGATTACTATTTGGTTTGTTACTTAGCTGGTCTAGTCCCGCTCGCAAAGCTCGCTTTTCTCCCCCATAAAGGAGCGTGATTGCTGTTACATCTTCATCTTTTATTTACCATTTAACTTATATCATTATGAATACTGATATTTATCTCTTTATGATAACTGTATTATTATTTGTTATTACTACTATCTTATTGAATAACTATATTGTTGATAAGAGGTCTACTATTTGGTCTATGATTATAGCTACTATAGCTGTTACTGCTACACTTATTATCTGCTATGTACTATTTTATCCACTTATTAATTTATACTATTATGTCTAATTATGATATTACTGTCTTAGCATTACTATTTATCATTGCATTTATTAAATGTAGTGAGTTTCTAGTTAATCCAAAGTTTACTTTTGGTACTATGATAGTATCAATATTAATGATTTCATTTGCTATTGGTACATTTCTAGTATTATTTAAACTTATTTCACCATGACAGGTTACCAGTTCCATATATTTCTATCTTTAATTGGGATAGTTATATGCTTATGTTATTTGATGTTTAATTACCTTTCTTATAAGAAGGTTATTATCATTCGTTCTGTTATTCAAACTATAATAACTTATATAATAGTTATTAGCTTTATTCGTTTACTATATCGTACTATATTATTATGATATAGATTCATTACTTTTAAAATTAAATTCTTAATAATTAATACATATATTTATGAAAGCTATTGTAAATGATAAAAAACATCTAACTCTTGTGTCTCATACTAATGGAGTTGTTATTGTTGAAGAAAGTGGTTGTATTATTGATTTAGATTTTCAATCACTTGGTTCTATTTTTGAACTTGCTGATTTAGGCAATACTTATACCATTAAAGATTGTGATGAGATTGAAACTCTTAAAGCTGATAATAATGAGTTGACTGAACGTATCGAGTTTCTCGAAAAACAACTTACTAATAGTGGTGATAGAGTTACTGAATTACGTAATCAGATAATAGGTCTTACTAGTGAACTTGATATTCGTGGACAACGTATATCTCAATTAAATGATGAGTTAAATTGTCGTGATAAGATTATTAAGGAAAAGACTAAAAGACTTATTGAGTTAGAGAATGTTGAATATGAACTAAATAAATGTCGTGAAACAAATAATGCACTTACAGAAAAGTTAGAAAGTAAAACTTCTGATTTAGCTGAAAGAACTTATTGGTTCAGATATTATAGACGAGCATTTCGTGCTGTTAAGGAATATCTTAAACCTAATGAAAAATATGATTTAGATTCAAGTGGTTATAATATTGTTAATAGCATTGATAGCAAGTTTATTATATCATTTAAAGATACAAGTATTGCTAGTAAAGCATTTAATGAATTAAGATATTCTATTTCGCCAAGAACTGTATTGCTCAAGTATGAAAATGATATTGTTGAATATAATGTTGATGCTATGAATATCTATTTTATTGAAGCTAATACTCCTACTGTTATTCGTAAGTTTAATGATGAAAACTTTACTATTACTTGTTGCGATGTTTATACTGCCGAGATTACTAATGCTCTTCTTAATTGCGGTTTTCCTGCTAGTGATATTGTTTCTACTTATAAATCATATATAGCATTTAGTAATATCAATTAATAAAATTATCATTATTGTTTGGTATTTCCATTATTTATTTCTATACTTGCATCCGTATTAAACGATTATGATTATGTACGAAGAACAAGGCATAGAATTTCCTATTTGTGGTTTGGTAGGTGATATAGACTATCTCGACTGTGAAATGGCTAATAATTGGAATACTGGAAATACTCTAAGCGAGGATAATATAGACCTTGACTTAGATATAACTCATATTGAAGATTAATTAAATACTAATAGTTATGAATGAAAAGAAAGAAGTCGATGTTCTTAGTAAGAAACGTCCAACAGTTAACGAATTAAAGACAGAAGTTATTCGTCTACGTAAATCTAATGAAAAGTCTAATGCTAATCTTGATGGTTATAAGACTATGTATGAAGGGGTTTGTCATGAAAATAAAGAACTTCGTAACATGTCTTCTAAATTAAATTCTGCAAAGAATCAATTGGAAGCTAATAATAAAGCTCTTAGTAATTCTGTCGAATCACTCAAGATTAAATTAGATAGAGCTAATAAAGCCTACGAAGAGCTTAAAGCTAAAAGACAGTATAATACTGTTGGTTTTGTTATTGCTTCTCTTATTGCTTTAGGAGCTGTTGCAGTTATTATTTTACGTTTAGTATAATACCGATACGTACTCTATTTAATTAATATCTGACAAAAGGGTTAAATAAATGTCGGTTTCCACTCTATTAAGATTATTCAGGTCGTGAGACTAGAGTAATATTAGTAGAGTTTTTTATTGTCTAACTTATAAAACTTATTATAATGAAAGAAATTGTTGAAGCTATTATTGCTTGTGCTTTAGCTAGTGGTTCTGATGTTAATCTTATTGATTCTATTAAAGAAGATTATCGTAAGGCTTTTATTAAAGGAGAATTTAATAAAGCTATTCTTGAAGATTTAGAAAATCTTAATGTTAAAGGATTAAATAATCTTCTTGAAGATATTCTTGATGGTAAGTATTCTATTGAAGATAAGATTAAAGCTGTTGAACAATGGGATAATGTTATGGTATCTTATATCAAGTATATTAGTGATATGAGAGACAGTGCTAAAGAATCTTATGATAAACTTCTTGCTAAATATGAAGCTAGTAAAACTCCGATTTATTCTGTATTCTATTGTTCAGAAGTTAATCTTATATTTTGTGATAATAATAATAAATTAAGAAGTTCTTTTAAAGGTAACATTAAAACACTTTATTCAGGTAATGATGAAGATAAAGCTCGTATAACTTGTGATGAATTTATTAGAAATAATCCAAAATTCTATTTTGTTGATTATAAACAAATATATAAAGAGTAATTTGCCAATTTTATCAATTTTGTTTGTCTGTTTTAGTTAAACTAAAATTAAATTTTGTCGTATTGTGATTTTATATATCTGTTGTTTGTGAAGATAGTAGATATAGGTTTTATGGAATTATAATAGCACTGTTCGTGAGAATCGTGCTATTTCTTATGATAGCTCTGATGATGACTAATCTAAGTTGAAACATTAACCAAATGGTTGAAGTAAGGGAAATCCTCTTCGTAAAATGTCAGCTATAAATACATAGTATTTGTGTTTAAAAATACAAGTTGTTAATTACTGTCGTGAGATAGGAGAAACTTTATTCGATTTTTTACCCTTTAATTAAATTACTGTCGTGAGATAGAATTAGGACTTTTATAAATATTAATTATTTAGCTTGGAGCAGAAGCGTCTGCTCCTTTTTCTATGATTATTAATTAAAACTATATACCGACATGAATGAAAGAGAATTTATTAAACTAGTTAGAGAACTGCATCTTTTGCAGTTAAAAGTATTAGGTGAAGAACATCTATCTATTGAGATACGTCTTAGTAGAATTAAACCTGCTGCTTATGTTAGTTTCTTTTTAAACATTTATGATTCTCAAAGGAATATCAGAGAACTATATTTTAAAATTATGTATAGTGATTCCATGTATACTGGTGAAACAAAGAATAAAAATTCTATTATTAATAAGAGAATTCTAAATGAAATAAAGGAGAAAGTAAAAGAATCATTACTCCTTTATGGGGGAAGAGAGCGGAGCGAAGCGGAGCGGTCAGATGCTCCTATTAAATAATAATTAAATACTAAACGTAATGATTAAAAAGAAAGTAAAACTTGGAAGACAAGAGAAGAGCTATAAGTTAGTAGCTTTTACTCTTAATGTACTTGAAAGTACTAGTGTTAAACTCGTTAAAATGGAAGAAAGGAGACGTATTCCTAGTTATGTCCAAGCTAAACGAGTTTAAACAAGATAATGGTAAGCTCATTGTCACGACTGGCAAATGTCTAGTTTGTGGCGATGAGCTTCTTGTGTTTGGTACGGATACTATTTATATCTGTCCTAAGTGTAAGGAAATATTAAATGCTGGTAATTGTCTAGTTCTTGAAACAATGTTTGTTGAAGATGATAGAATAGTTACTGCAAGAAACTGTATTGTTCCTAAAGAACAAATGCACACTAATGTTCCTATTGTTTGTATGCCCTCTGATGAATTTAGTAAGTTATACGAAATATATAAAACTAAAGCTAATTAATATGGTTGTAGATTTAAAACAATGTGTTAATCCTGATAGTACTTTTGATGTATATTTTGAAGGACTTAAAGCTGTTATTTCTCATGATTTATGTGTTAATGCTTATCATTGTATTATCGTAGATGTTCATAGTGATAGATGTTGTGAAATTACTCCATTACCTAGAATTATGAATACTGATAAATATAAGATATTCCCCCGTAAAGGAGCATGTTGTGTGCAGTATACTGTTAACCAAATAGTCAAACCTTAATATTATGGGATTAAGTTTCAAACTATCAGCGGTAAATGAGGAACAGAAAATTCCTCGTGAGAAAGTAATAATGCAGATTGTTACTGGAACTATTGTTCTACATGATAACATATATAAGTTTAAACCTAAAGATAGTGATGAACTTATTATGTTATCTGAACGTTCGTACTCATGTAAAGGTTTTAAGACAATATATACTCGTGCACTAGATAGTCATGGTAGACCTACTAAGATTGTTAGATGTACTGATGCTTATTGTGTTATGCCTAGTTGTTATATTCCATTTAAGATAGGATTACCTGTTAAAGGTTATATACTTAAATGTCGTGATAATATTAATAGATTCTTACTAAAATGCAATGAATTTTGAAAAGTTTGATGATGCTAAGAAAGACGATAAAGTCTTGAGTAGTTTTACTCGTGACCAAAAGATTGCTTATGAAAATCTTGTTGCCTTTATAGAAAGAGGTTATGTTGCAGGTGATTATAAGCGTGCACTTATTGGTGCTGCTGGTACGGGTAAAACTTATATGATACGTGAAGTAATTAGACGATGTGGTTTGTCTAAATCTGTTGTTGGTCTTGCAGCTCCTACTCATAAGGCAGCTCGTGTACTTCGTGCATCTACTGGATATTCTACGTCTACTGTGGCTAGTGATTTAGGTTTAAGACTTAATACTGATGTTACTGATTTTGATGTTAATAATCCTCCTTTTGACCCTTTGGCTGAAAAGAAGATTAAACAATATAAGTTATATATTGTTGATGAAGCGTCTATGATTGGTATTAATCTTAAAACTCTTATAGAAAGAGAATGTGAACAGTTTGAATGTATGCTTATTTATATGGGTGATAATTACCAATTACCACCTGTTAAAGAGTCTCGTTCACGTTGTTTTGATAATGTTAAGTTTTATACTCTTAGACAGATTGTTAGACAAGAAGAAGATAATCCTGTTAGTGAGTTATTAAAGATACTAAGAAAAGATATTGATAATAGGGGTTGGAAATTCCTAGAATATATCAATAAAAATAGATATGCTTTTGATTCAACTCAAACTAAAGGATATTATACTTGTGGTGCATACGAGTTTCAATCTCTTGTAATAGACGGATTTTATAACGAAGAGTTTACTAGAGATGTTGATACTTGTCGACTAATAACTTATACTAATAAGTCTGTATCTGAATGGAATAAATTCATTCGTAAAAATATCATTGAAGGTAGTGATAAAGCAATTCTAACTCGTAATGATTTAGTAATGTCTTATAATACTTTTGTTGATGAGTTTAAAGATACTATTATTGTAAATTCTGAAGATTATATAATACATGATATTAAGAATTTTACTAATAAAGATGAAATCTTTGGATTTAATGTTACGTTCATTCAAGTTAATGGTGGCAATAGAACTAAACCTTTATTTGTAGTAGACCATTCTAATTTTAATAATGTTATGCTTTATTATAAGTTAGGTGAAACTTATATTCAAAATGCAATTAATGCAGAGAAATATAATAGAAGTAAGCGTTGGAAGGAATACTATGAATTTAGAGAGAGAAACTTGTTACTAGCCAACTTATTAGATAGGTCTACTGGTAAAATAAAATTTAGTCGTGATTTAGATTACGGTTTTGCTCTTACTAGTCATAAAGCACAGGGTAGTACTTATGCCGATGTATATATAGATGTAAATGATATTGTATTTGATATGCGTACTGGTAATCCTTGGGGAGATATAGATAATACTCTTCGTAGATTATATACAGCTTGTAGTAGATGCAAAAATCGTTTATATTTGTGTTACGGTAAATAAAAAGTATAAGTATATGAGTTCTATGTGTTATGATGTCGAAGTAACTAGAAATTACTTCTCGGTAGTATTTGTTGATTTACGTAGTTATCTTAAAACATTTTCTGATTGTGTTGATAATGAGGGAAAAGCTATTCCTATTATTGATAAACTTAGTGTTGCAGAGATAAAGAAACGTTTAGAAACAATACCTAAGAAACGTTTTGTTTTATATGAAGATGATGATAGTGATTTATTTAATCTATTATATTGGTTAATACAGAAGGCAGATTACTTCGGTTATAATAATCGTAAGTACGACCGCTTAATGTTAAGTGCATTATTAATGTATTATAATCAATTTGATAAACCTAGTAAACTTATTACATTTCTATATGAAACATCACAGAGAGTTATTCGTAATTCTAATAATGATACTCTTTGGACTGATAACTTCACTTCTCTTATACTACGTAATAACGTGGCATTTCGAGACTTGGATTTATTCCAAATATTTAGGCTAGACCATTATCATAAAAGTCTTAAACAGACTTCTATTAATATTAAATGGTATAATCTAAAAGAGTATACTATGCCACCTATTGGTGACTTAGATAGACATTATTATCACGAGAGACTTCCCGAAGCTAAGGGAATGACAGATAGAGAACTTAATATCCATTATCGTAATGTATTTGAACGATTCATACCTAGAGAATATCTTCAAGAAATGGCTGATTATAATGACAATGATGTTTATATTGTTGCCGAACTAATTAGAATGAATCAAGAAGAAGTTCTTCTAAGGTATCGTATTAGTGAAGAATATAAGGTAGATGTATTCTCTGCAAGTAGAAGTACGATAGCTGATAAAGTTATTGTTAAACTATATAGTAAGTTTACTGGTCTGCATCCTAAAGCCTTCATTGATACTAAGACAATACGTAGGAAAATCGTAGTTTCCGAAATTTTGTCAGACAAAATCTCATTTTCCACGCCTGAATTGAACGATATTTTGTCGGACATACGTTCGCTAACCCTACGTGGGGAAAAGGGCGAATTTGACAGGGAATTTACCTTCATGGGCACGTCATACACTATCGCAACAGGCGGTTTACACTCAAACGAGATTCCGGCTGTATACACTGAAAATGATGATAATATTATTGTTGATAGAGATGTTGCAAGCTACTATCCTAATATGATACGTAGTCTTAAAGTATGTCAGAAACACCTTATTCCTAAAGCATGGTTTCGTATAGCGGATACTATTGTTGATGAACGACTAGAACATAAACATTTAGCCAAAGATAAATCTCTTGATGTTATGGGGAGAGATAAACATGCTACTGCTGCTGCTTGTCTAAAGATTGTAGCAAATGCTGGTATATTTGGTAAAATGGGAAGTGAGAAGTCTTTCTTATGTGACAAAAAAGCAATGTATCAAGTTACTATTAATGGTCAGTTATTTTTATTGATGTTAATAGAGAAACTTGAACTTGCAGGTATTCATGTTATAAGTGCTAATACAGACGGTATTGTAACTATTGTTCCTAGAAAACTAGAAAAAACTGCTGATGATATATGTCATTGGTGGGAGAAACATCTTGGATTAGAACTAGAATTTACATATTATATTAAATATGTAACAGAAGGTGTTAATAGTTATCTTACTGTTAAACGTGATGGAAGTAGTAAGTTCAAAGGTAGAATGAATCCTAAGATGTTCTTAGAGGATTTATCTAAAGGATATAATTCTCCTATTGTAGCTAAATGTATTACTGAATACTTTATTAATGGTACTCCTGTTATGGAAACTCTTCGTAATGCTAAATCTATTCTTGATTTCTGTCGTACTCAAAATGTTAATCATAAGTATAGATTAGAGTTTACTCATGTAGTAGACGGAAAGATAAGAACAGATGTGGTGCAGAGGAATACAAGGTTTTACATCTCCTCTACGGGGGGAACCCTCATGAAGGTTGAGAGTATGGGCTGGAATGATAATGGTGAAGAACAAGTTAAAAAGAGTTCTTTATGTGCAGGTCAACGTGTTTCTATATGTAATACTGTTGATGATACTGATATATCTGAATTAAATGTTAATTACTTATATTATTATAATGAAGCTATGGCTATTATAGAACCAATAGAGCAAAGTCGTAATAATAAAGGTAAAGGTAAACGTTTAGTTAAGAAATACTATGGAATGAGAAATACTTTATTTGACTGATATGGATATAGAAAAGATATGCAAAGATAACTTAGGAAAAATAGTTGATTATAAAGGTTTCAAAGCTAAGGTTATAGGTTATAATATAGCAATTAATTATCTTATTGTTTCTCTTAGTCCTGTTACTAATTACGAATTGATTGGAAACGATAGTAATATTATTATACTAAATGAAAACGGTAACTTTAGTTATGCTTATATTCATCCTAATGCTTATAAAGAGGAATTAAAAATTACTTGAATATGGATATAGAAAAGATATGTATAAATAATCTAGGAAAGGAAGTTGACTATGATAGTTTTAAAGGAATGGTAGTAGGTTATAATATACTATTAGAATGTTTAATCTTATCTTTTGTTGAAGATATTGGTTGGAATACTATTGAATATACAGATATTATTCTTCTACGTAGTCCTCTTAATCGTAGTTATGCTCTTGTTTATCCTAAGAATTATAAAGAACAACTTATATTATGAACGATGTAACTGATATTTATAATGAAGCAGCTAATAAATGGTCTGATAACAAAGGTGTGGGTAGTGTTATTCTATCAGAACCATTAAGCGTAATGAATTTCGTTACAATGGTGCTTGATAAAATGGTGGCTAAAACTCCTAATCTAACGTCTCTTATAATAACAGAAACAATGGAAGATAGAGCTAACATTACTTATTATCTTGACAATACTTCTGAACTAAAGGACATTCATAAACAATTAATTACCGATAAGAAATGTCTTATACTTACTCGTGAATATGTAGAACGTTCTCCATATAAGCCTAGTCCTAGTAGTCATAAAGATGTTCTTATTACTATTAATGTTAAGAAGTTCCGAAAGATTGCAGAGAAGTATAGTGGTAATTACTTTAAGTTTAAACTACTTGCTACTAATGCTATTGATAGTGTTGCTGATAATGCTGTACTTATGTATAAGTATGCGCCTAAAGTATATGAAATTAATTATGCTCACTTAATCAATCGTTCTATTCATTCCCCCATAAAGGAGTACCAAAAGGGTGTTGTCCTAACTGATGCTGATAGAATCTATTATGATAGATGTAGCCAATATATTAATGAAAGTGTTACTATATTTGGTAGTTTTGATAAGTTAGAAGAATGTCGTACTGGTAATCCTAGACTAAATATTGCAGCTGAAACTTGTAGATTACAAGTAGCGGAAAGTAATGGTTGGTCAGCTAAAATGGATATGACTGATGCTATGTGTCGTAAGATAGACGAACTATATAATCCTAGTTCTTTAATTGAGAGAGTTAATCAAACTTATAATATTATCAGAGAAAGAACTAAGATAATAACTGATAATATTGTTAAGCTAGATGCTATACTTGATATAGTTAAGGAAAATATAGGCAAGAGAATACTAATTATTTCAAAGAATGGAGTATTTGCCAGTAAAGTAACAGAATATCTAAATGCTAATATAAAGTATGAGGGCAAATCTATTATGACTAATGGTGAGATATTCCAAACTGGAATAAGTATATTACAGTATGATTATTGCGGAAACTATCATAACGATATGGAAGGAATACAGGCTTATGACAAAAACGGAAAACCTAAAGTATATAAATCAGGAGCTAAAGTCGGACAGCCTGTAATCATAAAAGCTCAAGCCCAAAGAACGCGAAATTTGGAACTGTTTAATGACGACTATATGAAAGTATTGTCGGCAAATAATTCTATTGATACGAGCTTTAAAGGAGTTGTAGACGTTGTAATTTTCACGTCACCTCTTTGTAGCTCCATACGAGACTTAAAATATCGAATACCTAATCTATCTTTTAGTTCTGTACCTAACATTATATATAAGATATATTGTCGAGGTACGAACGAAGAGAAGAAGTTAATAGAGACGAAAGGAGGAAAAGACTATGAAATAGTTAAAGATAGTGAAATTGATTTCATAATAGGAGAATAATTGATGCTAGTCTTTGGAGTTAACAAAGAAATTAGTATCTTTGTAGAGTAATCAATAAGCGACCTTTGAAATAATGGAAGAAGTAAAGACAGAGAATGAAAGAACTCTAGCTAAGACAGAACCAAAAGCAAAATCAAATAATAGTAGTATGATTATGGCTTCTGCTCTTAATACCCTAGACATTTACAATCCCGATGATAGGAGTAAGTTAGAGTTGTATCTGAAATCAGTAATGTCTAGTGATAAGTGCGGTATTAAGACTATTCAAGACGGTCTTGCAATATATAGCCGTGCTAAAGAGTTAGGTTTACCGTTTACTAGTTGTATTGAACATCTAGGAGTTATTAATGGTAAAACTACATTAGACGTTCACTTAATCAAAGCATTATTATTGAAGGCAGCTATAACATGGGAATGCACAAAAGATTATATAGCTCTGTATGAATATACAGACGGTAATAATGTTTATATAGATAGTAAGATACCTGACTATTGTAGGCGATTCAAAAGCAAGAGAGAAGCTGATGAATTTAATGCTAGTTCTGATAATGACGAAATTGGTATTTATCCAGTTAGAAATTATCAAGATTATAACGGTACAATCTACAAGGAATATCAGTTGAATAATAAGTTCGGTGTTGCAGCTAATCAACAACAAGCTAAAGATATTGCAGCGAAAGGATTAGTTCCAATATTCCGAATACCTAATGTTCCTTGTGATTATATTACTGAATATAAACTTACTCGTATAGTAGATAATAGAGTTATTACTAGTATTGGTCATTTTAGTTATAGCGATGCTGTAACTGCCGGACTTGCTAGTAAAGATACTTATACTAAGTATATGAGAACACTTATCGGTCATAGAGCTTTTACGCTTGCAGCTCGTGATATAGCAGCTGATGTAATACTTGGTTGTATGGAAACAACAGAAGCTAAGATAGTGAACAATATGAGTATTGATGATGCTGATATTGTAGAGATTTGATAGTAATAGAAGTCTAACTATTGCTAATCAATAGATACGAAATAAGACAAAACTTTACGCTAACAATGAGCTATATGCTCACTTTTAATAATTAATTATTAATCATTTAAAATTTTACAATTATGGGACTTCAATTTGGATTTTCCGCAGTACAGAGTGGTAAGAGAGTAATGCAATCTAGTAACGAACCTACATTGACAGCTAACAGCACTAAAGCTAAGTTTAGTCTTACAGGTGCAGTTACTCGTATCATGGGTCTTGTTCCTGGCGATACAGTTCAGTTTATTAGTAATGTTGCTGATATTGATGCAGCTATTGCTGAACGTGATGCCGAAGTTGTTGCATGGTGCGAAGCTAACAATGTTGAATTTGGTACAGAAGCTGCTCGTGCTGCACTTATCCAAACTTTTGGCGAATATGGTATCTGTAAAGGTGTACCTTTGTTCGAGAAAGACGGTAAAGTTAAACTTGTTGGTGTTCGTATGACAGCTGAACAAAAGGCTGCTGCTTTTGAACTGAACAAAGAGAAGATTGCAGAGGAACTTGGCAAGTCAGTAGAAGAAATCACTATTGATGATTATGCTCCTGTTACTCGTGCTTACTCTGGTGCACGTACTTCTACTTCTTCCAATCTTAATGGTGTTGGTTTGCCGTTGACTTTCTCTGATTCCAGTATGTGGAATGAACTGAAAGAGAATCTCGGTGAAGATGCAGAGAAAATCAATCGTGTATTCGAGGTTAAACTTAACGAACCTTTCTCTGTTGCTGTTGAAACTGGTAGAGTTATCGGTGACGAAAAAGAAACTGTTGAAGTTAGTGCTTACAAGATTGTCTTCCAATCTGATGAAGAACCTTCTGTTCGTCAGTCAGCTAAATAAGACTTCTTCCAGTAAAAACTAGATTATAAAGAGCTAAATTCTTAATTGAATTTAGCTCTTTTTTATTGGCTATAATTTTGAAATTTATTATATTTGGAAACTTTGCAATAAACAATAGCAAGCCTGTACAACTTGTTATTGCTAGTATTAATCTTTATAAAAACAATTTTTATGAGTACTCAAAAAGAAGGAACTGCCAAAGTAGATGAATCAGTAGTAAATCAACCAGCTAATAGTGCTGCAACTACTGCTCCTAAAAAGCGTCGTAGAGGTATTAGTAATGAGACAAGAACTACTTCTCGTAAGAAGTTCTCTCACAAAGATGCTATTAATAATCTTTGGTTATTTGTTGGTCATCTTCATGCTCGTGTTGCTTGGGTAACTATGAAAGAAGAAAGCAATATGCGTCCGGCATTTGCAGGAAAAGCTGTTCCACAGCTTGTTATTGAAGCTACTTCTCTTCATACTAATCCTGCTGATGTTCGTGTTGCTAGTAAGACATTCTGGGCTTATGAAAGTAATGTTGACTATATTCCTGGCGGTGCTAAAGAGAAGTTTATTAATATGGACTTTGCTTGGATAAAACACTTCCTTGATGTAGTTGTATTCAAAGGTCGTGAAATGACTGACGAAGAATCTGAAATGCTTGAACTTGGTTATGTTGACTATGATGATAATGGTCAGTATGAACCAGTTGAAGTAGAAGATGTTATCAAGGCATGGGGAGTTCTGTTTGACAATGTAGTTAAACTTGTTGAAACAGGTGGTGAAAATGGTAAGTCTGCATTACTTGATAAAGTAGGCAACCAAAGACAGTTTTGGTTCAGACTTAATCGTTACTACAAGAACAAAGGTGATTGGGCTTTCTCCGGTCAAGGTTCAGAAGAAGGCGACTTAGTATTCCCGAACATTGTCGGACAAGGTATCTTTGAAGAGAAGTTCATGTTGGATGCTACTCATTTTAAAGAACCTAGTCTTATGTTTGATATTACTAAAGAACGTATTGCTCCTATGGACGGTGTTCAATCAAAACAAAAGAAAGCTCCTAATCTTGCAGCTGCCCCAGGTATTGGCGGTATTGCAATGGGTGCAGGAATTGTTAATCCATCTATGCCTATGGGCGGTTTTGCAGGTGGTGTAGCAGGTGGATTTGTTTCTACTGAAAGTTCTGCTTTTGCTCCTGATTCAGAAGACAATGGTGGACTTCCATTCTAAGTAATCCAAATATATTTCGTTAATAATGTTATAAGCCTAGTGTAAAGCTAGGCTTATTTTATCTAGTTATACTATGCGTAGAGGAATAAGACAAGACTTAACAAAAGAGTTTATATTATCTAAGGTTAGTCAGGAAATGATTATGGCTAAATATATGGGTATACCTGTATCAGTAGTTAATGATTGTGTTGAAAACAATGTTCTTATATGTTCTCCTTTACGTGTTGATAATCATCCAACATTTGGTTTTGCTTTTAATAAGAATCATAAGCTAAAAGCATGTGATTTTAATGGTTCTTTCTTTGGTGACTGTTTTGATTTAGTAGCTTATGTTCTAAGTTTTAAAACTGGTCGTCATATAAATGTTGCTAATAAGGCAGATTTCTATTATGTATTAAAGCACATAGCTTATACTTTCCGTAAGATAATATATGACGGAGAAGTTGACGATGAGAATGAAATTCTACTTAAACAAGTAATATCTAAAATCAAAGCAAGTAAACCTATTATTGAAGTAGCTACTAGAAGTTGGAATAATAACGATAAGAATATTTGGAAAAAATGGGGAATTGGTCTTCATTGGCTTAATACTCATTTTGTCTATCCTGTTGACCAAATGTATATTAATAGGTATTGTCAACCTATTCCTAAATATAAGTATAAAGAATCTGACCCTTGTTATGCTTATGTTACTGGACTAGATAGTAACGGTATCTATAATATTGAATGTTACTTTCCTCTTCGAGATAGAAGTAAGGGAGAAGTAAAGTTCATAACCAATCATAATGGTCTTGTTGGAATACTTAATCTTGATAAGCCTAAGTATGATATAATTATTATAACTAAATCATATAAAGACAATCTAGCATTAAGTAATTGGTTACATTCCTATCCTTTAAGGGGGAATTTGTCAGAGTCTAAAATAGGAGTAATTAATGTTACTTCGGAGAGCTACGTTCTTAAAGATTACGAATATAATTGGCTTCAATCTAAACTAAATGACGGTGGAATACTTGTTTCATTCTACGACTGTGACCTGACCGGTGTACATGGTGCTCGTAGGTTACGTAAAGAATATGGTATTATACCTATTGTTATTCCTAGAAGTTATGGAGCTAAAGATTTCTCGGAGCTAATTACTATGTATTCTAAAGAAACTATTAATTTATTCATAGAACAAACAGAATCATTATTTGAATATGATTAGAGAAGAAGAATATAAGCCGCTGCCTAAAGCGCAAGAAGAATTGCGAGTGATTAACTTTAACTCATTCGCACCATTGAGAAGAATAGCTATAAATAGTTTCGGTAATAGTGGAGCTGTTCATAGCTATTATTTTATGTACCCTTTAACAGATGAAGAAGAGAGTTACTTAAACCATATTAAGCAACAAATGATTGATAATCCTAATACATTGTTTCGTATTTCATTGTCTGACGGTACACCAATAGATTTCTCTAAGATAAAAATCTATGGTAACTTTGACTTTGATAATGCAGAACATATTGCGATTATTAAAGAGTACTTGGCTAAAGATTTGTACAGTTCTCATAAGATACCTAGAGAATTCAATTATGAAGCTAATACTTCGGTATCTAAAGGAAACTTTATACAGTGGACTGAAAGTACTGATTATCTAAAGTGTTTCAAGTTCTATCATGCGAGAATAGGTAAACCAAATAAATACATAATTGTAAGACTTACAGCAAATGAAGTTAAATACAAATCCGTTTAGTTACGAGTTAGACGAATCGGATATTAGGATGATTCAACATAATCTTAAAGTTAATGGTACTTATGATACTATCGCTAGTTATCTTCATGAATTAGATTTACCTAATTATCCTTATATTCAGACTATTCATTTCAGATATAAATGGATAATGGCAGCTCTCTTATATTTAGGATATGATAAAGAATCTCTTGAAAAGGTTCATGAAGCTAATCTTAAATATGAAGAAACTCATCCTCCTATTGTTTACGAAAAGAAAAGAGGTGGAACTAATAAGACTGGTGCTAAACGAATTGGCAAACCTTCCCCCATAAAGGAACGGAAAGTTGATTCGTCTCCTGTCAATTCTAAAGTTAGAATTATTGTTATTGAAACTAATAAGTCTATGATTATTGATAGAGAAGTTGCTATTGGTCTTATGCGTGAACAACCTAACAAATATAAAATTGAAGAACTATGAGCGAATCGAAAAGTATTATTCTTTATAAACGTAATGCACAAGGTAAACCAATCTTTTGGTCAGCTGAAATACTAGGACACAAGATTATACTAAAGTATGGTATTGTTGGTAAAGAAGGGACTACATCTGAATATGTTCCACCTAGAGGTGTTGAGAAAGAATGGAAAACTATTGTTGCAGCTAAGCGTAGAGAAGGAGGTATGGAACTGTCTGAATTATATGATGCAGCTCCTCAAGAAATACCTAATATTGAGGCTTTGAAACATTATCTTGATATGTATCTTCCTAAATACAATACTAATAATGAAGGATTTGTTCTTCCTATGCTAGCTAAGATATATGAATATAATAACGAACAAAACCTGTTAGCTCAAATTAAGATTAACGGTGTTCGTTGTAATATATCAGCTGTTATGCGTGGTGAAGGATTCTTTAAAACTAAAGGTCTTGTATTTCATAGTCGTAAAGGACTTGAATATAAATGTCCTGTATTGGAGAATATATTGCTTGATGATGTTATTACAGACAAGCTATTCAATCGTATGTTAGAAGATAATCTAGTATTAGACGGAGAATTATATATTCCAGGTCTTGAACTAAATGATATTCTAAGTGCTGCCGAGAATCTTAAAAGTCCGTATAATCGTTTTCTTCAATTTTGGTGTTATGATTTAGCTATTGATGATATGATTCAAACTAGTCGTATATCATTATTGAAGTCAGAATTTGGCAAGTTTAAGATGCCTAATTACGTTAATGCTAAAGCTATTCTTAATTATCACATGAATAATAAGAATCGTTTCGTTCTTATTCATACTTATGATAATGTAAATGGAGATGAAGATATTATTAAATATCGAGACATCTTTGTTGAAGCTAAGTTCGAGGGAGCTATTCTCCGAAATCCTTATGCTACATATCAGTTTGGTAAACGTAATTCTACTATGTACAAAAGTAAACCAATATTAGATGGTAAATTTGAAATCCTAGATATTATTCCCGAAGGAGCTAAACGACCTAACTTTAGTAAGTTTGTTCTTCGTAATGATATTAATGGTGAAACATTTGAATGTATGCCAGTTGGTGATGCTTCTACTCGTCAAAGTTATCTTATTAATAAAGACAAGTTTATTGGAAAGATAGCGTTTGCTGAATTTAGATGTAGGTCAGGTGTCAAGGAAGTCCCCTCACATGGAAATGTTATAAAAATACTTGATAATGAGCCTACAAGATTACCAAATAATAACGAAGAAGAAAGTTAATTATAATCAATCTTATATAGACTATAAGAAAAAGAAACTGATAATAAAAGATATACATTTGAATAACAAACTAAGGATGCTTATAATGTCTAAGTTCGACCCAATAGAAGGACAAGACGGTATGTATCTAGGTTTTGTTACAGATAATGTTCTAGGTCAATGCCGAAATGTATCTGTTTCTGATTATGGTTATTATTCTGTTTCTGCATCTGATATTATACAAGTTCTCGATGTTAAGTCAGATACTAATGTTAAGTTAGTAAAAGAAGAAGAGGATGATAACCTTGTAGTATATAAGTTGTTAAAGTAAGTCGTGGTTTGATTCTTGCCCTATCATTAGTCGAAAGATTAGTGGTAGGGCTTTTTGTTGTTCCCCTGTAAAGCTAAGTGTTACTACTATATATTCTGATTGTGAGATAAATCGTTAGCTTATACTCAAAGAGGACTGTCGGAACGTATAAGAAACAACGCTCCTTTATGGGGGAAATCAACGAGAATAGCTGATATTTCGTCTCTGTGCGATTTACTATGCCAACCTTAACAACTATACTATTTTTGTCTTACGTTTAATGACGAGCCTTAGAATCGTTTTCTGTATATGCTGAAAAACAGTAAGATTTTCTTTGGTCTGATATTAAGATTGATTATATTTGTGAATGAAGTAATGGAGAAGAAGCAAATAAAAGCTAAATACATAGTTGTTAGACAACCTGACGATAATATTGCATATCGCAATTCTATTAGGTTCTTATATATTGTAATAACTCGTGAAGAACTATCTAAGAAAATCGACAATTATCTTAACGGTAAGATTGAAAGGACTGCTGGTGTTTATGCTCCTCTTGATTTGTTTAATCATATTATTAAGCATAGGAAAGTTTATTCCTACGAAGAAGCTAAACTTCGTGCACGTTATTTAAATAAAAAGTATGAAAGAAGTCAAAAACACAGTTAGATTCGTCACTATTCCTAATTTTCCTAATTATTGTATAGGAGAAGACGGAAAAGTTTGGTCTGACAATCGTAAACGTTATCTTAAATGGTATCGTGGTAAAGGTTGCGAACGACCTCATGTTACATTGTTTCACAATGGTAATAGTGCTAAGCTATTTATAGCTACTCTCGTTGCTCAAGCATTTGTTACTAATCCTAAACCTAATATATATAAATATGTTAGGTATAAAGATGGTAATAGTGCTAATAATCATTATACTAATATTGAATGGTGTAGAAACCAAACTGGAAGTAAGTATGGAAAATGAGATAAAAAGTGTTTCAGATATTATAGCTGAAATAAGTAAGAAAGATAAGAAGAAGCAAGTATTCATTCTTACTAATCTTATTAATCAGTTAAAAAGTACTCGTATAGAGACTAACAGCAATTACGAAGATTGTAAGCTTTCTTATACTCGTAGAACAGATAATTATATTGGTAACTTTAAGCTGATGCTATTTAAGAAACAATTAGATTGTCTGGATATGATTATTGAGAACTTAGATTCTTATCTTGACGAATTATTAAGCAAATAGTATGGATAGAGCTAAAATCTTTCAAAGTGTCATTAAAGGAACTAATGTATTTACTCCTATTATTGATAGTTATCATACTGTTGGTAATCATATTATCGAACTTAGTTGTTCTGAAAAAGATAATCAACACGGGTTATACAATAGAGAAGTTAATGGTATTTCCTTTAAAGGTACGTATGGTGTGACTGTTATTACTAATAATGGTAATGGATGGGAACGTAGTATTGAATTAGATAAACTATGTTATTCTCGTAAAGAAGCTATGGAATATATTAAATCATTAGGAGATAAAGAAAATGAAGTTTAATAATCCTTATAATATATTTCTTGATGATAATCCTCTTGAATTAGTATTTCCTTCTAATAATAGTTACAAAGGAAGTTCTACTAAAGAAGGTTCTAATTCTAAAGCTATTGCTAAGAGACGTAAACGTAATAAGAATAAGAAAACTCATAGAAATGCAAAACGGTGAGATAATTCCTGCTCTTATTGCTAGAATAAGACAGAATAATACAGATAATGTAGTTATTCGTAGTAAACTATATAATCTATTGAATGATGTTACTAGGAAATTTAATGAAGCTATGATAGCTTGTCCTCATATTGTAGACTTTCAAAATATGTCTAATGAACAAGTACTTGAACATTATTATCTAAGTGTTGGTGCTGAAAGTCTTTGGGATTCTCGCGAGCTTATTATGAAAGCTATATCTGAACAGAATAAGTTAATCAAAGAAGAATATGATAACAGTAATAAATAATAAAGAACTTGGTAAAATCGAAATAGTTACTCAACAATATCAACTGGGTCTTTATGTAGCTATTTATAAAAATAAAAGATTAATTAATCAATTTGGAAGTAATCTTAAAGAAGTTGCATATCATAGGAAAGTTCGTATTAGAGCTATTAAAATAGGAGATACTATTGTTGATGGAACTATTCTTGAAACTAAAAGTAAATATCCAATAAATACATTTGAAAATGAAAGTTCTAAAGAAGTTAGTAAATAGACTATTAAAACTAATTAAAAAAGATAGTCCTCTTACATGTTCTGATTGCGAAAGGTGGGGAACTATGGATTGTCCTAATAGTTATATGTGTTATTCTACTAAAGATAAACCTTATTTTAAATCAAAACATAATGGGAAGTAGTTTATTTAGTATTAAAGCCGAGTTGCAGGATATTATCTTGCAACTCGAAGAAGGTGAAGCAACAGATGAACTTGTTGCAAAACTAGGTATTACCGAAGATAATCTTAAAGATAAGATTGCTGATTATCTTCAAGTAATTAAACGTTATCAATGTGACGTTAAAGAATGTAGTGACGAAGTTGCTCGTGTTAACCAAATTAAGAAAACAAGAGATAATACTCTTAGACGTCTTAAAGATGCTGTTCTTGAAGCCGTTCTTATGTTTGGCTCTACTGGTAAGTCAGGTAATAAAGTTATTGAGGGTAGTACTTATAAAATCTATTCTCGTAATACAACTGCTACTGTATTAGATGATATTCGTATCTCTGATATTATCCGACAATTTATGGATATTGTTACTGAATATTTAGCAAGTACTGAAATTAAAGAAAGTCTTAGTATTGAATATCTTGCTCGTATTATTAGTGCTCACATGAAAGCCGAAACTTCCCCCATAGAGAAGTCGGAAGATGTGCAATCTCCTTTCGTCGACGTAACTACTGATGATATATTTGCTATTGATACTGAAATAACTATTAATATACGTTTATCAGAACTAGCAAATTCTACTAATTTCAATCTTGCTCAATGGATTGGACAGAATCCTCATAAGGTAGAATTTAAATCTTCTACTAGTAAATCAGCTGTTGCAGCTAATTTAGATTTAAATGCTGACCTTACTATTGCTAAACAAGTATCTAATACATCATTAATAATTAAATAATATGTTTGAAGTAGAAGATTGGGTAGAAGAACTGATTGAGAAAATTATGAATACTTATGGTTGTACTCGTAGACAAGCCATTGATTCAATAGAAGAAAACCTTTATTAAAAAGTTAGATATGCAGTTTAATTTTAGAGATTCAGATTATAGAATTAAGTACAAAGCTCGTGGAATTGCTTGGAGAGGAAAAATTGGAGTAGATGTTAGTGATTGTAAAACAACAGAAGAAGCTATTGTAAAAGCTAAACTTGATTATACAGTTGCTAAATGTCAATTGTCTGCAAAAATGCCAGCACACGATAATGGTGCTAGTCGTGATGGTTCTATTTTTCCTAATGTAGTTAACGGCTTTGAATTTGTTGATGTTCCTGGTGAGTTTGCAACTTATCGTACTGATACTAATATTCCTCTTGGGAAAGTAAAGTCTCGATACGAAGTAGTACAAAATCAAATGGCTTTTGGCTTCTTTGATGATGCTCTTGGTGGTAGAGTAAAACTCGACCGTGCAGGATATTTTGGTTATGGACAAAAGATATTTATGTCAGCAACATTTGATAAAGATATTAATATTGGTGGTAAAAACGATACTATTCAACATTACTTTGTCTTTACTAATAGTCATGATGGTGGTAGTGCTGTACAAATGATGATTACTCCTATAAGAGTTGTTTGTATGAACGCACTTCATGCAGCTAGAATATCAGCCGAAAGTTATATATCTTTTAGACATAACAAAGGTGTCAATACTAAGATACTTACTGTTCCTGAAATACTTGGTCTTACCGAACGTAAGATAGAAGAGGAAGAAGATATGTATCGAGTATTATATAAAACTAAAGTATCAGACGAAGAAGTGAAAAAGTATTTGTCTGCAACTTTCCTTACGGGGGAAGAATTCGAGAGAGTAGATGAATTGTCTTTATATAACGGTCTGTTCCGTAGAGATAATTCTGCCTATGAAGCTGCTGGAATATCTATGCAGAAACTAAATACTCTCTGCGATTCTTTTGAATATTATCAGGAAGGTGTTGGTCAAAGACTAATAGCTGGTACAGCTTATGGTGCTTATAATGCTGTTACTGGTTATTTCTCTAACGTTAAAGAGTATAAGACAGAAGAACTTCGTTTGAAGAATACTGTATTTGAAGGTGATTACAATACTAGTCTTAAAGCTCTTAATTATGCTCTAGCTAATGTATGGGAATAAGAACTTTTATTGAAAAACTAATTGGGTTATTTACTGTTCCACGTTGTCCTAATTGTGGTGCTAGACTAGAAGAAGTTCCACGGGAAGAGGAAAATGACCCAATTGCTTTTAAATGTATTAACTGTGGTAAAGAATGGAGTTAGAAACCGTATTAAAAACAATTTTATTAGATGTCCCTGTTATTGAATGTTTTATTCAGTTTGTAATAACTGCAATAGCACTAAAGATTACTAAGGAAAGACTAGATGATGAAGTAATAAGTACAGTTACTCTTAATTGTGTTTTATTCTTTATTCCAATATTAGGTCATGTTCTATTTGTAATGTTTATAATCAGGTTTGTTCATTTATTAAAGTATCTATATGGAAAAGAAAAATAAAGTAAGAACTTGTGGTAATTGTGCTTATTTAGAAATAAGAGATAAAAAACGGTATTATTATTATTACCGAGCTTATGTATGTGTGAACGAAGATGCGGATAGTTTTATTACTTGGAGAAGACCTAGTAGTCCTACTGATTGTCCTTATCATAAATTTAAAAACAACAATTATAACGAGTAAATTATGAAGAATAAAAAGAAAATAAGAACTTGTGGTAATTGTATTAATTGTGTGAAAGTAAATCCTACTCATATATGTTATTCTACTTATAAATGTAATTGTCCATTTAATGATATATATTTCTTAGGTAGAACTAAACCATCTTATATGGTTGAATGTAAATATCATGAATTTAAAAATGAAAATTATGAAAATAAACCTATGAGTGAATCTACTAAAAATATAATAGATGCACTTTATGGCACAGAAGTAGATAATAAATTATTAACTTTTTTAGAAAACAATGAGTAAATTAAGTAAAGCAATAGCTAATGCTATTATTGAATTTAACGCTGGTTTATTAACTCAAGATGAACTTTATCAAAAACTAGAACAAGACATTGATGATGTCTCTGTTAAAGTATGGCGTGAAGATAAATCTGTTCCATTACCTACTTATGGTAGAGAAGGAGATGCTTGTTGTGATGTCTATGCTAAGAGTATAGAATATGATTCAGACAAAGATAGATTTATTATTCACACAGGATTATATTTTGCTCTTCCTGATGAATATGAAATGGAACTTCGTCCACGTAGTAGCAATACTAAAACAGATTTTTATATGCCTAATAGTCCTGGTACTCTTGATTGGGGTTATAGAGGAGAACTTCGTGTTATTTTCAAGAATCGTACTTCTCGTCAATTAATTAGAATTATTAGTACTTTTGGTAATGCTTTTAACGATATTGTTACACGTGTTAAACACGAAAATGCTTATAATTCTATTATGTGTGCAAGACAAGAGTTTAATAAGTTAATTAAGAAAGAAGGATGTCCTTATGTGAAAGGCGACCGTGTTTGTCAACTTCTTGTTCGTCGTCGTGAAAAGATTACTTGGGATGAAGTAGAAACTCTTGAAGAGTTAGGAACTACTGAACGTGGCACATGTGGATTTGGTAGTACTGGAAAGTAATGGAAGAGATTGAATTAAAGTCATTTGTTCAAGCCTTAATACTTAGAAATAAAGGGTATAAATTCAAACATATCAAAACTGGTAATATTTATACTCTTATTACTAAGATTAAAAGTAAGAATCCTCTTAACGGAGATTGGTATGATGCCTTTCTCTATGTTAATGATAAGCGACAAAAGTTCTGTCGTAGTTGTGAAAGTTTTATTCTTAATTTTAAAGCTATAAAAGATTAAATTATGAAAGCAATTGGAATTAAAATGGTTGAACTTCAACCAATGAGAGCTAGTATGGCTCTATCAACTGGTTATAAAATAGGTAATGCTCATCCTGATGATATGGGTTATGAAGTTACTTATCCAGATGGATATAAAAGTTGGACACCGAAAGATGTAGCTGATGCTGCGTATTATCCTCTTTCAGAGAATAATGACGGTACTAAGATTCTAAAAGAAGATGTTGAGAACTTTATTACAGATGTAGATGTTACAACAATAGGAGAAAAGACTACCGTTGTTAATGCTCATACTCGCAGTGGTTTCGATACTGTTCGTCATTCTTCTTGTGTTGACCCAAAGAATTATAGTGAGGAACTTGGCAAACAATATGCTATGGAAGAAGTTGTTAATGACCTTTGGGCACATCTTGGTTTTGTTCTTCAATGGGCTAAATACGGTATTAATGTTAAACCTAAAGAAAGTAAATATCCTCCTCATATTCAAAGAGTAATTACAGAATATGAAGAGCTTAACGATAAGATTGGTAAACTTAATAAATTTATTAATAGCAATCCTTTCTTTAAGAAACTTGATGCAGAAGAGAGAAATGATATGACTTGTCAGCTTACGTCTATGAGAAACTATTCTGATATTCTTCTTTCTCGTCTTACAAGAGCTGGCGTTAATTTTGAAGAATGTATTTAATTATAAGAAATTATGTTTAAACAATATCGTAGAAAACAAATTGCAGAACTTCGTTCTGTTACACAGAAAGATATAGATTTATATAAAGCTAGAACTGATAATAAAAACATATCTAATGCTTCAAATATATATTATGAAGATGAAAATCATAATTGCATATCTATATCTAGTGAAGATATTAAAGCCGGTTCTCCAAAACTAGGAGATATGATTGCTCGTAATCCTAAAAATCATAAAGACCAATGGCTTGTTGCTAAAGAGTATTTTAATGATAATTTTGAAGAACTTATTTAATTATGCTAAAAATAAATAATGTATTATCCATAGAAACTTATGGAAATAATTCTAAAGTAGTAAATCCTAAAATACCATATAAGGTATATCAGTGTAATAGTCTAGCTCGTATGCAAGACAAGAACGGTAGTAATACTCTTCATGTTGTTCTTGAAGATATAACTCCAAGTGCTGACAATGATACTTTTAACCGAGAAAAAATTGTAGTTGAACTTAATCAGTTCGTGAATACTTGGAATCCTTATGTTGAACCAAAAGAAGAAATAAAAGATGAAGTCGGAGAAGTACATGATTAAACAGATTCGCAAAGCTATGCGATATGTTAGTTGTTTACCACAACTTAAAGCTCGTAATAAAGTTTATCTCAAACTTAAACAAATAGAGAGCAACTATAAAACAAGCGTGAAAACAAATACAATATCGTAAATAACCAGCTTTAGTTATACATTATTAAGAGTACTAGTAGAAATACTGGTACTCTTATTTTATAATATTATGACAAAAAGAATAAGTGTTAAAGTAAAAGCCTATCAATCTAATGGATTTAGTAGAGCTTGTAAGAATTGTATTTATAGACCTTGTACTCCAATACAATCAAATCTATGTACTAAAGCCTATGTAGAAGGTTATATGAAAGGATACAAAAGAGCTAAGAAAGATATGAAAGAAAGTAAATGAACTTAGAACTATTAATAGTAGCAATACTGTTGATAGTTCTTTTTTTTAAACTGTACTTGGATAAAACCAACGTACTAGGGATAATTGTATTGCTGGACTTGCCTACGCTCGCAAAGCTCGCTAAATCCCCCATAAAGGAGCGGAATTACCGGTAAACCAACTCCTTTATGGGGGAAGAAAGCTAGCCGTTAGGCTAGCGGGATATAGTAAAGCTAATATTGATAATAGTATTCCAAACAATAATACTAACGGCATTGGGGATAGTGTTCAGGAAGATGTTCTTCGTTAGATAGAACATTTGGGAACTTTTTGGATATAGTGAGGTCATAGACGGAGTAAATAGTATTCGGCTCTTTTTCGGGTAGTGAAGCTAAATCAATCGCTATTGACAATCATTCTACTAATCCTTGTAGCTTTGTTTCTATTTATCGTCCGAGGTTTTGCACTAGGGCGGAGACACTGCCTAAATGAAATAGTACTTATAAGTACTAAGACTAATCGAGTTCCCTAGCTCTCCACACTACACGCAACTAATCTAGTTAGTCAGATAGCAAATGCTAAATCCCGTACAACAGTCCGAGACGGTAGGTACTTGTTCACTGCAAAGGTAGTAATTATTTTGATATAAACAATAAGTCGGACTACTTTCACAAGCAATCCGACTTTCCTATGAGTTGTAATATTAAGTAGTTAGTTATTCTTCATCTTCGTCGGTAATCATATTAGCAACAACTTGACCTAAACCACTAAACGGACTACTACGTACTTTATAGTAACTATTATTAGCACCAAGTCTTTGATGTTTTATAATTTGATTAACTAATGGTATCTGTTTCATTATATTAACTTTAAGTTTATTCTCACCTGAATCAGTACCTGAATTATAATATAAATCATCAGGATTACCAGTAATAATATAACTACAACAGGCTTCCAGTAATTTAAGATTATCAGATGCAATACTTAATGCAGCTACTGGTTGACTATATAGTTTCTTACCTTCATTAGCTATTCCCCACGGAGTATATTGAATAGTTTCAGACATTAGACGGTCAGCACTATATAGAATATAGTCGGCTACTTGTGTAGAATCATCATCGTCATCTAGCATTAATTTTCCTACTACAAATAGTGCTACTGCCTTAGTAATAGCTATCCATTCACCTAAGCACCTACGAATATTAGCTTTATCATATTCAGGAAGAATATTATAATAAGTAGTAAGATTAGCTACAAAATCTGCATAACCTTTAGCAATTCCTTGAAGAGTACGAACAGCTTGAAGTTCGTTACTATCATTAAGTTCGTAGTATTTCTTAAATGGCATTGCTATAAACTCACCTAAACTAACATAAGTTCCTTTACTAATAGACTCTCTAGTTTCGTTATATATACCGTCAAAATGACCTAAACGATAACCAAAACGTTTTTGGAATCCAGGAACTAAGTGTTTATGGAACTGCATTAGTAAAGCTCCCCACCAAGATTGTTGTAATTGATTAGCACCAATCTTATCATAGATACCATGTATTTGATGATTAACTGATATAACCTTATTACGGAAAGCCGCAATATCATCATTAGTAAGACCACTGTCAGGTTTAAGAGTAGCAACACCATTCTTCAAGATAAGACTTTCTCTAAAAGAAGGGTGATTCTCAAACTTAGTTCTTTCTTCTTTAGTATCTTCTTTATAAGTAGCTTTAAACTCTTCTCTTATCTCTTTAGGAACAGAGCGTAAGAAGTCAGTTATTATATCAGCTTTAAACTTAACATAACGTTCTTTCTCAATATATGATTCAAGCACTTTATCTCTGAATGTTTCATATTTAGTAACTAATTCAGGATTATTCTTACGAAGAACTTTAAGCAATGCTTCTTCTCTAAGTCCCATAGCAAACTGTTCAAATGACATTACTTTATTCTTACCATTAACAGCAACAACTCTATGAGAATGAAGCATAGCTAACAATGTAGCGTTCTGCATATAATGTTCACCTGCGGTTTGTTGGATAAACAACAGATTTTCTAATTTACCCATAGGATTGTTACCTTTACCATAACGTTCTGTTACCATATCAGATTCAATAACATTGAATAATCTAATAACAGCATTAGTTTCGTTATTAGTAGTTTCATTATAAGCATCAGCTAAATAACTACCTATATTCTGCATCCATTCGTTCTCACCTTTACGGAAGTCTTTGTATTTAAAGAATTGTCCGGCAGCCATTTCCATTTGTATCTGTGTCTTACCATATAATACGTTGGCAATACCACCAGTAACGTTTAACATCATAAACTTACTAGATACCATATTACGTATAACACGAGATACTTTAGAACGAGTACCTTCATCCGATTCAAATTCATTAAATACTAACTTACGAACTTGATTCTCAAAGTGCTTAACTATATTAGAATCATCGCTCTTAGTTGTACGTATTTCTTGTTTACCAGTAATTCTACTAAGTAATCTATTATCCATAAGTTTATCATTAGGATTTCTCTTAATAATATCCATATTACGTAATTGATTACTAGTAATCTTAGCTAATCTAGCTATATCATTACGAGTATTAAAGTTATACATGCTATCAATAAATGAATTAAGTCTTTCAAGAACATTAGGATTATTACGTTCTGCATTTTCCTGTGCTCTTTGCTTACGTAACTCATTATTCTTAGCTTGAGTTTCACGAACATAAGCTAGATATTCATCAGTAGTTTCACCTTCTTGTTTCTCACGAATAGGAAGAAGTTTAATCTCTGATAAACTATGTAACATAGGAGCATTACTAAATCTTTTATATAGATTAAGCTCTATATCAGACTTATTAGGAGTATCATACCAACCATGACTACGTTTAAAGTCTTGCCAATAATCAGTAAAACCTTGATGAGGTTGTTCAACAGCTTGATTAGGTAAATAACCACGATTAATATAGGCACGACTACGTTTATCTTTAACAAGACTATTAAGTAGATTATCTACTTCATTATATAGTTGTTGCTGATAGTTATTCATTCCGTAATACTTATCATTACGATATTTATTAGTAGAAGGTTGTAACTTAACTTCATCATAGTTAGGATTCTTGTACTTGTCTTTAACTTTAGTTTCTAACCATTTATATTTAGGACTATATTCCATATTATTAGCTTCGTCCTTAACTACCATTTGTTTCCAAATAGCTAATGGTTCGTATTCTTTAGTAATAGGATTAAGTACATGATTCTCGTTATACCATTTATCAAATACTACTTTACCCATTTTGTTCATAGCTACATACATAGCTTCGTAATATACAGTATTGATATAACTTATATGCTCATCTAACCACTTTTGAGCTTGTTCTTCATTTGGCTTAACTCTACCAACAGCTGCGGCAAACATTTGCTCTTGATGTTTCTTTAAGTTAGCTATTTGCACTTCTGTAAACTTAGTACCATCAATAACACCTGTTTCATCATACTTACCGTATGCCATAGTACGAACAAAACTATCAAAAGGATTGCCAGCACGAGTATCCATATAAGCCTTCTTTAACTCATCTAAGAACTCACCTTTTAACTTATAGTCGGTATTAGCTTTAAGCCATTCAGCTGATTCTCGATAAGTTTCAGATGTTTCAGGGTATTGAAGTCCTTCAATAGCTTGTTTATAACGAATAGTAAAAGCATCCTTGGGTCTGTTCTCTTTATACTTATCATTAAGTTGACGACGAGACAATAGATAATTATTAACTGCATTAGCTTCATAATAATTCTCTTTGTAATTACCGTCAATATCAATAACAGCACGCATTTCAGTAAGTTCACTTTGAATCTCATTAAGACGTCTTTCATTTTGAACAGTAAGAGTACTATAATCATTGTCAATCATTGTACTTAATATATCTCCTTCTTCATGCAATAGTTTCATTAACTTAACATAAGTTTCAGGGTATTTATTAAGTAACTGGTTTGTATTGTAGTACTCTTGATACATCTCTTTAACGTATTCACGTTCTACATTATCTATTAAGAACTTCTCTAACTCATCTTTAGCTTTCTTATATATTAAACCGTCTCGACCATTCGGGTCTTCGATTTGTGCCAGCTTTACAGCCTCTTTTAGCGACCTTAATTTTTCAGTGAACGTTTCATTATACGGCAGCAAAAGATTGCCATTTTCGTCCAAAATATCGTTCAGAGACACGTCTATACCGTTGTTTTTTGCGTCCTCAATGATAGCCGATATTGCCGAAGTAAACGCTATCTTTTTGTCTCTAGCTTCTATTTCACTAGCTCTTAACTGATTCATCATTTGTTTAAGAACTATTTGAACTATTGGTATATGTGTTTCTTGACTATCAGCCAACCAAAACTGGAAGAAGTTTTCATCTTCAAATGCTTCTGTAATACTAAGCATATTAGATTGTACACGAGGGTCACTAGAAAGACTAGTAATGTAACTATCGAAGTACATCTTAGTACTACGTTTAACTACATTATCTAAGTCTTTGATACGTTTGAACTTATCCTTAATCTGTTTAAGCATATCATTAGTTCTACGTAAACCTTCGATTTCTTCTTCTGTCTCACTTACAGTATAAGCTTCATCAATATTATAAGGTTGAATAGCTTCAATAATAGAATAGTCTTCTACAAATCTATTAATATCATCTAGGAACATTTCATAACGAGTACGTAATGTTTCGTCCTCTAACATACGGTCGAATAACTTCTTATTAGTTATACTCCATTTCTCTTGAACTATCTTGTTACCATTTTCATCTAACTTATAAGTTCCGTCAGGATTAGTAACATAAGTAGTAAAGAAGTTATGTATATCAAATAAAAAATCATCAATACGTCTATTAGTATAACCATTGATAATTCTCAACGCTTGTTCACGTAAGTTATCATTTAACTTAGTAGCTGTATTAGAACGTAAATCAATAGCTGTAAATGAACGGAAAGCATCGTTTAATGCAGCTTCTTCTACATTAGCATTACTACGTTCAACACTTTCAATAACACGAGATATATAATCATTTATCTCTTTATCATTATCTATCAATGCAGATTCAAGTATATCTTCATTAATAAAGTTATCTTCTGTCTGAACACGAATAATGTTATTATTAGCAAACTTATCTAATCTAGCGTTTTCTTTAACTACTTGAGTAATGGCATTACGTCTAGGGAATTGTAATTGACTAACACTATTAATAGTTACTTTCTTACTATACATATAGTCAGGAGTGAGACTAACAGATTTAGTAGTTACACGACCTAAGTTAGTAACAATATAAACATTACCTTCTTTTTCGTATCTAAAATATCCACCGGCTCTAAAACCTGTATTATCTACAACAGTTTGTAGAACAGGAACAAAACCAATGCCATTAACATTAACATCTTCAATAGTTTGATTAATGCTAGCTTTAAGTTGAGCATAATAAGGAGATTCAGAATTATCTGACTTCTTTTTTCTAAGCTGAATTTCATTAGCTTCTAACTTAGTCATAGCGGTTTGTAGTCTCTTAGCTGCAATATCCTCATTATTACGGTCATTAATAAGTTTACGAATATTACCATAATTCATATTAGGAGCTGCAACAACATAATTAGTAATACCAACAGCTTCAAGAGATTCAATAGTATCTAGTATAGCTTGATTATCAGTAGTAGCAATAATGTATCTACGAGAAGTATCAATTTGTTGCTCCTTTATGGGGGAAGTCAAGACTGTACTATTAGGAAATGCTTCTTCAATTAATAAACTAGCACCAACTTCAAATACCTTAGGAAGAACTACAAACTTACGAATATCAGAGTTCATAGCTATATTAATAGAACTAATAAATGCAGGGTCGTGCTGACGAATAGAAACTTCTTCCAGTATATCTAAAGGAAGATACATTCTATTATTATCAGGATTAACACTAACTTCTCCAATTTCGTTCTGTTCCAAAGGATTAGTAGGAAGCATATATACAACATCATTATCATATACTAGCTTATATAAACGTAGAACTTTATTATTATCATTAGTCTTAGCATAATGACGATATTTACGATTATCTTCACTACCAGTAATCATTCTGCGTTCTTGTGCTTCTTTAAAACTAAGCATACCTACACCAAGTCTATTGAATACTATCTTATTAGATTCTTTGTACTTCTTATTCTCAAATGTAAGTATATCAGGATTATTAGGATTAGTTCTAAAGAATAAGTCACGTAATTTTTCTATTGCCTTATCATCATTACTAAGTCTTTCATAGGTTCCTGTTTCACTACCGTATTGAATCATACTATTAATAGCTTTGTCTGAATCATTAATAATATTAGTAGCTGTTGAAACTCCATTATCAGAATCAATACCAGTATCCTGTCCATATAAAAGCTCAACAGGAATAATCTTACTAACTGTTCCACCTTTAAACTTATAACCTTCTACTACCATAGAATATCTTACTAAGTCCATAGCTGTAAGTTTAACGAAAGGATTATTACTATGCCAAGCATTACGAAACATCTGATATTGAGATTCAGTAGATATAGTACTATCAATAATAGATATTCTATCATAACTATTGCGACGACCTTTATACTCCACATTTAGATTTTTAAATAGATTATCATCCGAAGTATATCTTTGAATCAATACTACTTTATTTGCAGGAGACAACTTCATAAATGCTTCTACATTCTTTTCAGACATATCAGACATATCGAAGCTACCTATTACATTAGTATAACCATATAATCTAGCACGAGTATTCTGTTGACTACTAATAAGATTCAAATTATAACTAGGAATAAACTCATTATCGCTTCTAGTTATAAATCTATTAGTATTAACAAAATTAGATTGTGCTTGACTCATATTAATTATGAAACTCTCTAACTGTTGAATAGTTTGTAGATTACGAACATCGAACTTACTAACTAACTCACGGAACTGTGGAGTTTGAGTTTTGAATATTTCACTATTACGAATAATCTTTTCAGTAGCTATACAGCTATACTTCAGTTGATAATATAAAGAAGGATATGCTGATTCTGAATCATCCTGATTAATATCGTTAATAGTATTGAAACTAATCTTAGGATAAATAGCATCTATAAGATATTTATTACCTTCTTCTGTAACAGCTTTAAGAACAGGATTACCTTTCTTAATACGAGCAATATTGTTATTCTTAATATCAGTAATACGATTAATTACATTATCAATTTCGTTAGCAGATTTACCAGCACCAAACTTATCACTAGTAATAACCATCATGTTAGTATTGATTTGGTCACCTATCTCTTTGAAATATTCAAATGCCCTTAATGCTTTAATCTGATATATAAGATTATCTGTATTATTATAGCTAGTACTTTCTACATCATCTTTAAGATGTTCTCTTAATTCAGTTACTCGTATTCCTTCTTCGAGTAATTCATCTTCATTGATAGTTATTCCTCTAGCTTCAAGCATTGCTTTAACATCTTTAAGACGAGTTTTCTTAGTAATACTATTAGCTGGAATACCAACAGTCTTAGCCAATCTTATATACATATCTCGTCTCAATCCTATAAGGGGATTAAATCCAGTTTCACCGAATACATTATCATTAGCATTTTGTCTAGCAATAAGTTCGGTTATTACAGGTTGATTAACGAATAAGATAGAAGTTTCATAGTTTGCACCACAATCAACAATAGACTTATATACATCGAAAGTATATAAATCAACATTAGGTACACCACCTTCTTTTACACCGTCAAGAATAAGTGCAGTAGTTTCAGAAGAGTAAGGAGTAATTAAACGATTATCTATATTAAGATTATCGTAACTCCAACCTAACTGATTATGGTCTACCATTACTTCTTTTCCACTTCTAGTTACGTCTCTGAAACGTTTTCTTAATTTTGCTTGAGCGTCTTTGGCTTCTTTCTCTGTATTATATGTATATACAAACCTAAAACCACCATGAGCACCGTCAATAATAGTCTTAGCTTTATTACCAATAGAGGCAAAATTGTCACGATTAACAGAAATAGCTTTAAGACGTGCACCGGACATATTAGCATCACGATACCAATTTTGAGCAATTACTGAATTAATATTACGATAAGTCTCTGACAAACCTTCAAAGATACTACTCTTTGCAGCTTTAATATCTTCAAAGTTACTAGACGATAAGTTCTCACCAATAGATACTGGTAGATTCATTATATTAATAAATGTATCTACTATTTTATTGTTACGAGCATCACGAGTATTCTGTTGAGCTACTGTTAATTGACTAAATTCTTCAAGAGACATAGCTCCTACTATTTCAGCTCTTGCTTGAATAGTTTGTTCTAATCTAGCTCTACGAGTTTCATCAGCATAATCAATAGCTAGTTGTTCAGCGTTATCTTTTACATTTTGATAAAATTCTCTTTGTTCATTAATAACAGATTGAATATTACGATACTGTTGTGCAAACTTAGCAACATATTCATCATTAGCATATTCACTTTCATAAAAGTCCATCTTACTTACAATAACGTCTACTCTTTCACCAAACTTTAATTCTTTTGATTTAAAAGTAATAGTAAGATTATCTTTTATTTCTCTTGGAAGCTCAGCCCATGTTTCATCTGTTTCAGCTATTAAATCTCTAACTTGGTCAGTTAAGAATTTATCATATTCTTCATTAGCTTTACGAACAGTTTCTCTTGCAGCTTTACGAGCTTCTTTAAATTCTTCTTTAGTAAATTCAGAATTAGTAGCTTTACGAGTTTCTTTATCTATTAAAGAATTTATATAACCAATATATCTGCGATAAGTACTTACTTCATCTTCTCCATCTATATATTCGACCTTATGAGGTTTACCATTTCTATCGAAATAAGCTGTATGATATATACCATAAATACTATCAATATCAAAGTCAGCACCAGTTTGTAATACCCATTCATCAGGAACTACAATAGTAGAACCTTGAGATTCATCTAACAAACCTACTACTTTCATAACAGCAATAGATTGTTTACCTTCTGTTGGAATACGATAACCAATCATAGTATCTAATCCAGCATTTTGTAAGTCCTCTAAAGTTACTTCATGTACAAGATTGCCTTCATTGTCATAAGTATTATAAGCCTTAACCATCCATTTAGGTAATAGTATTTCTACTATTTGACTTCCGTCTTTATGATAAGTAAGTTTACGTCCTAGACTATATCCGTGCTTCTCTTCTACTTTTGATTGCATTAAATCTCTTAAATCTGTACGACCAGACAAAGCTGTTATACCAACATCTGATACTTGACTAGCATGAAAACCAGGAAGTACTTGTCGAGTAACACGATTAGTAAATATACTATTTACAATGTTTTCTATCTTACTACGAACTAAGTTAGTCCATGCAGGCATATAAGGCAATCCAGTTTCAGGATTGATTTCGGCATATTTACGATAATTACTATCTAATCCTCTACGAGTTAACTCGTCTTTAATAAGTGCTATAAATTGATTATTATCAATCTTAACTTTTCCTTCTTCATATACTACGTTACCTCTAGCGTCAATACTAACTCCAATACGAGATGCCGCATCTTTAAAGCTATCTTGAATATTAGCGGTAAAGTTATCAAAGAAATCTTTAATAAGAGATTGTCCTTCGGGAGTATTACCTATATTATCAATTAGTTTCTTAACTATCTGCAATCCAGCTTTATTCTCACCGTCCATGTGTTGTGGAATATCTTGTTGCGTATATAGATTAGAATACCAACCAGTTTTATACTTAGTTTGGATGTCCTCGTTAAACCGTTTCAACCTTTCTTTAGAGGGGAATTTTCCATGAGCATCCCAAAACTCTAATACTCTATTAGTTGTAGCCTTTTCGGTAGTAGTAAAGTTTACCTGACCAATATTATTATCAGTCATATATTTAGCAAGTAAACCAAGTTCACTATTACCTAAAAATCTAGGTATGAGTACAAATTCAGCATTTTTAATCTGAATAGGATTAGCTAATTTAGCATCATTATCTATTTCTAAATCATAATAGAAGTTCTTTTGAACTTGTATTTTCTTAGATAATTCTCCTAACTTAACATTATCAATAGGTTTACTTTCATCATAAAGAGCTTCAATTAAGTCTTTATAATTATCATACTCGCCACGTAGATACATTCTACGAACAAATTCGTCTAAGGTTATAAACGATTGAGCATCAGTTACTTCTGATTTATCTTTAGCAAACTGTTTAAGTACAAATGCTTCTGTCTCTTTAGATACTTTAGCTATCTTTAATTGTTTCTTTAAATCTTCAATAACTCCACCTTTGCTTTGAACATCTTCAAGAGTAATATATTTAAAACTACTATCTACACTAATAGTCTTATTAGGAGAAACTACTATATCTCCCAAATGCTTCTGTACATTGTATAAGTCATAACCTGCATAAGCTAATCCTCCGGCTTGATATTCTTTATTACGTTTAATTGTATCACGAGAATCTTTATAATATGCTTCATCTCCAAAGAACATATCATTAAGATTGTTATATTGAATCTCATAGTTAAGTACCATTTCTGCAATAAAAGCATTAAATGATTCTTGACTAGCGTTCTTATATCTATCTACAAACTCTTTATTAGAACTGTATTTAGCAACAGCTTCTTGTATTCTATAATTAATATAATTATCTATATAATTATATACAGAATTACGAAGTCCACCAGTAAGTCTAATATTGTACTCTCCATTCTCATCTTGTATTAGCGATATTTCACTATTCTTTCCCCCGTAAAGGAGTGAGAATACATTACCTCCCTCGAATAGCCAGTTCATATCTACTCTTTTGGCTATTTCACTACTACTATATTTATAGTTGTCAATCTTATTGACTTTATCAATAAGTAAACTTCTAAACTTAAATACATTACCAGTAGGAACACCATTTGAATCAAGAATACCTTTACGATAATGATAGTTAAGTCTAGCTTCTGATTTACGTAAATCTTTAAACTCTTCTTTTATCTTAGGTTTACCGTTTTCATCAGATACGATAGTTACTACTCCATTCTCAACAGTTGTCTCAAATAAGAAGTTAATAGCTTGCGCCATTTCTGCAAGTTCTTTAGCATAAATATTAGCATAAGCTACATATATTGGATGACCATGATAAATAGAGCCGTTAGCATTAAATAGTCCAGTATAATCTAACTTATAACTATTAAATACGAAAGTCTTAGGTGCATCAGAAGGTGTTTGAGTAAAGAACTTAGACTTCTTAACTCCTTTAGTCATTTCATAATTATCACCATTGTTGGCGTATTCATTCAGAGTTATAATATCCCATTCAAGAGCATTGATGTCTTTATAAGACTTAGCTTTACCCGTTACTTCATTGCTAACTCCATTATATAATTGTGCACCAAATTCACGATAATATTCAGTTAGTTCATAACCCGTATCGGTAAGACGAAGTAAACCGGGAACTACTTTACCATTAGATAGAGTTTTCTCAATAAGAATATTACTATATTGATATTGAGGAATATTAGTAAATTGAATAAGATAATCACGAAGTTCTTTATTATCAGTAGGATTATCATTATAACGATTATCGTTAATTCTTTCAAAGAATTTACTAATATAATTATTCTTTAGAATATCACTAACAAGATTATTCTCTGCATTAATACTATTAAATTCAGAATCTACTATCTGATAATCTTTAAATCTATTAGATATACGATTGGCTATATTATTAGCATAACCACCTTTGTATTGTAGTTGAGATTTATCAAAAGGAACTACCACATATTCTTCATTCTCTTTAGTTTTAGCATATTCACTTGCATAATAGATACGTTGTGCTTCATTATCTATCTTTAATAGATTAGTCGCCTTACCTACTACTTTATTGAACTCTAACAAATCATCGACAATAGAAGAGATATTAGAAAGTTGGTTATCACCGAAGTTACGAACGTAGTTAACAACACCCTGTCTATTGATGCCGAAGTTATACTTATTAAAAATTGCAGCAATTTGCTCCGTAATTTCTTGGATTTCATTTGTGTTAGAATTTTTTAGTGTAGATAATCTGTTTTTAAGTTCGTCTAATACGGCAATATCATTAGCCATAATAGAAGGATTGTGAATAAGCGAATCGAAACTATTAAGTATTTTGTTTTGTAGATTAAGTTTAGGAAAAGTATTACGATTCTTAGTAACCACATTAGAACCGTCTTGACTATAAACTACTTCATTACGTTCCCAAATAGATTGTTTTAGTTGAGTAAATATCTTATTTCTCATCTGAACATTAGCTTCGTCTTCTAGTAAACGTGCAGCATATTCTAAATGAGATACTTCTTTAAATCTTGCAGCAATAGTATGAAAACTCTCTATCATAGCGTCTACACTAGAGAAATTACCATAGTTATTAATAGCTTTAAAAGAACTAGAAAAAGTAGCACTTTCAGCCATGCCTGAATAAGTATTATTAGAAGTATCAGGTTGTTCATTTATAAAACTATTACTATTTGTCTTAGGTAAACGAGCAAACCATTCTTTTACTTCTTTGCTAACATTTTTATCTATATCTTTTCGTTGGTCAGATAATTCAGACCAATCAGCACGAAGAGCAGCAATAGTTTCTTGGTCATCTTGACGAGAGTTCTGTTCACTATCTTCTTTAACATCATCGTCAGCTTCATAGTCTTCATTAATATCTATACCAAACTCTTTGCTAAGACTAACTACTTCCGGTGAGTTAATTACTATATCAAATAACTCATTACGATTATAATTACCACCATCGTAAAGATTACGAATAATAGTACCTACATAAGCCTTTTGTTCTTGAGTAAGTTTTTTATCATTCTCTTTCAGATGTCTATTAAGATAAGTAATCATAGTCAGCTTTATAGCGGCTTGAGGACTTAACTCATTACCGGCTTTATCCTTTATTACTTCGCTTTCACCCTTACGTTTTTTATTAGCAAGAGCTTTACGAATACTTCCTTGACTCTTTAAATAAATAGTAGCAAGAATATTAATAGCGTGGTCTTCTTTCGCTATGTCATTACCAAATACACCAGTCCGTGAAGTACGAACGTTCTGAACATAATCTTTAGTATTGATAGTTTCTCTGTTATTATATGCTATTATAGCATTAACAGTATTAGTATCAATATTCTCATCATTAAAATCTCTACCAGTCTTTTCTTTATACCAATCACGAAAACTATTGTCTTCGATAGTAGCAAGGTATTCAGTAGACTTTCTAACATCATTATTAGTAAGCGGTAATAGCTTATCTAATTTAGGGTTACTAGGAATACAACTCATACACTTTATATTATTAATTAAGTTATTACTAACATTACCAAAGATAACATTATTATCAATACTATCAAATAGATTCATTAGACGGACGAAAACCGCACGTTACGAAGGCGGACGGATGCCCGTAGACCGCAAATTCCTGCCGAATTTCGCATTTTATATGCTGTCGTGATAGTAAGATAAGGAAAATATAAAAGTCCGGCAGATGCGCTTAAAATGGCTCATTCTAAGGCTCTCTGCCGGACTTTCGTCTCTAGGCTTATCTTACTTAACTACATACAAAACTAAGCTCACCAGTGTCAAACAAATGCGTCACAATAGCCTTTTGTCGATTATTCAATCCCTCAATCAGACTATCGAAATTATCGACTTGACGGTAGTTATCACTTATACTACTATCTAAATCTAAGTCTATATCAGGAATATCAAATACATCATCAGTAGGAACACTAACATCTTCCTCTGCTCTATCAAAAGTATCGTCATGAGTAACAGTAGAAGTACTAGCTGTATCACTAGTTTCTAATCCAATAGTAGATAAACGATTACGAACTTCTCCAAGTAATGTATTATCTATTTGTCCTATTTTACCTATTAATTCTACTAAAGCATCTACTATTTTAGTAAATATGTTATTTGATTCAGCAGTAGGATTAGAATCATACTTAATTCTAGCTAGTAATCTAGCAAATGTACGATTAGTAATAGCTTCGACTACAAATTCTTCAATAGCAACAGCTCTAGGTTTACTACTATTTAAGAAATCTCCATACTCATCTACTAGACGAGAATCTTGATTAATAAAGTTAGCAAACTTATCATATAAGTCTCCGAATGATTGTTCTATATTAGCACGTTCATCATTAAGTAGATAATGTACACCTTCATGTATAAGAGTAAGAACTCTACGTTCAGGAGCAAGACTATTAAAACGATTACTAAGAGTAATAGTATTACCACCAGCGACTATTCCTGCAAATCTACCTTCATCACCTACTATTTCAATATCAGGATTAAGTTTAATACCAGCACTTTCTAATGCGGATATAACAGATAGTAGATTAGGATTATCAGTATTAGCTTGTGCAACTTCCATAAGAGTACCTATTTGAGGAGTACTGTCTTGACTAGCAAGTGGGTCAGGTACAACTACGGGAGACACAGTTTGTTGTTCCTTTATGGGGGAAGTAGCGGCGTCAGCCGCGTCAGTACGACTAGCATTGCGACTAGGATTCATAAGAGTGATAGTCCTATTATAAACATCACCAACATAATTAAAGTTACTAACAATATTACCTTTACTATCAGTAACACTTCCTAAATCAGTAACCAATACTCCGTCCTTAGCTACAAATTCTTCATAACTACTATAACCTGTGTCCATCCATTCATCTTGAAGTATATTAGGTATCTTAGCTTGTAGTTTACTATCTACCATTCTAAACAAATTAGATTCACCACGAATAGCTGAATTAATAACATTACGGGTAAGCGTAGCATATACTCCTTCCATCATAGTACTAAAGTTACCATGATTATTAGTAGGAACAAAACCATTAGGCATACGAGCCATAAGCCTTCTAGGTTTAGTTTCACCCGGTATAGCAAATGCTACATTTCTATCAGCAACATTAAAGTAAATAGTAGCCCCAATCTTATTAAGAGGACGAAATGCACGACCTACAACTTCATAACCATAAAGAGCTTTTTGCTTACCTACATACTTGGATATTTCATCTAATAGTTGTTGATGTAAGTCAGTATTACCTTGTAAAGTAGCATCTACTAATGAATGGAATAATTTATCTAATCCTTCATTAAACCTCTTAGTATATTCAGTAGCTTCTGTTTCACTATTACTCATAGTATTCTCACGACTAGTAACTGCAATAAGTCTACCTTCCGAATCTTTAATAGTCATACCAACTACTCCTCTAGGAATACGACTAGCAGCGATAATACTATTAGATTTAATATCGGCTACTCCTCCATCAACACCTACTACTAGACGATAACCGTCAGTAGCTTCGCTAGTAGCTACGTCTCCAAACTTACGATATATAGGATTACCTTGTTTATCTCTAGCATAAATAACACTACCTGAACTTGTACGACCAACAACTAGACGTTTCTTCTTAGACTTAGTATTACTAATAGAGGACTTTAAGTTATTAATGTCAGTATAAGACTTCTTGAGTTTATTCATCCAATTAGTCAACGATTCATTAACAATGGTACTAAAGTTAGACTGATTAACATTAAGAGCGTTATTAAAGAATATGATATTATTAAGATGTTTAATCCTATCTAATAGATTAGTTTGAGTATCACCGAATAAACTAGTTAGATTTTGCCAATGACCATTCTCTTGTAGAGCATTAAGCTGATGTCCGAATGTTCCTTCAACTTCAGGGTTATTACGAACACGATATAGTCGACGTATATTATTAAGAAGTTGTACAAATTCTTTAGCACTAGGCTCTTCACTAGCAATAATAGATTGAAGTTGAATTATGAAATCTATGCTATCGTTTCTAACAGTATATCTCCAACGGTGATTCATAACTTCAACATTACCATTATTATAACCAATCTTAGGAAATTCACCTATTTTAATTCCACGAGACTTAACAATAAGATTACCGTTTTCATCTAGTTCTACGCTTACTGTATCATTAGTCTTTAACTGACCAATACGAGAGTAAACCTTACTATCATTTAGATTAACTAGATTAAAGAAGTAACCATTATCTTTAGTATTCTGTCTATTCTCTGCAACAGCTTTATCTAAAGTCTTACTTGCTTCTTGTATAATATCAGAAGGAGTTTTAATCTCTTCATCAACATTAACTATCTTACCGTCTACTATTTGACGATTAGCTAGAATCTTAATATCATTATACAAATTAACAGCTTTAGGATTCAACTGTTGTAAATAAACCATCATATCATTAAGACTAGTAAATGTCTTACCTTCTATTTGATTACCTTGTATCTGATTATATAAATCAATAATTAGATTTATCTCTTCTATACGTTGGCGTTGACCTTCTAAGTCATTATCAGATATAGATGATTCAAGAACGTTAGTATCGGAAGGAGCAGATTCATCAGATTTACTAGTATCTACATAAGTAATATCTCCGATAGCAATAGCGGCATTTAGTTCATCAATAGTAACATCAGCAATGATATTACCTTTGGTATCCATTCCATCAATACTAACATTGCCAAATTTACTAACACGTACGTCTATTGCACTTACTTTAACTGGTTTTCTACTAACATCTCCTAAACTAGCAAAAGGTTTTACTATTGTAAATTCTAAGTTATTAATATTAGCTTTATTTACGACACCTGAATTAGCTTTAGATACTACTTTATCTAATGTCTCTTTTAACTTCTTCTCTTTAGCAGTCTTTGGTTTAGGTTTTGGAATAGGCTTAACCTCTGGTTCTTCTTGCCTCGTCGCTTCGCTCCTCGCTTCCCTCGTAGAGGAGTCTTGTCGCTGATTATTCCCATTCTGTTGCTGTGCCTGACTTTGTGCAGCAAGACTATTTCTTCTCTTAGTAATAGCTTCTCTTAAAGACGCTATATCTTTCTTACCATTCTCTGAATTAGATAGAATACTAACAGCATTAGATAAACTCTTATTGCTAGTATTCTGACTTTCTTCATCAGTAAACGCATTATCTAGTGCTTTCTCAAGATTACCAAGCTCTTCTTCATTAGCCATATTAACAAAGTCATTAAGATTCTTCTTTGCTGACTTAACTAGATTCTTAGCTGCATCTTCTAATTCTTTCTTACGAGTATCTTCAAATTCCTTAGCTTGTTCATTAGTAGTAATAATACGAGAACGATAATTATCTCTACGAATTTCATCAAGAAGTATCTGTCCCATATTATCCATATACTCTGAATTAATATTACGAACTTGTTTAGCAAGAGTACCAAGATTAAAGTCTTTACCTGCCTGTTTAAACAGAGCCACATCGTTTTCATCAAGTTCTTCTATTTGTTTCTTGATTAAGTTATTCTGTTCTTTGCTACCTTCTATTCCTAATGCAATATTCTCTACACTACGAACATTATCTAGGAACAAACTTTCCATAGGACTTAAACCTCTTCGTAAGTCTGTAACCTTAGATTCGATTACTCGTGATAAATCAAGATATTGACTAGCTTGTGCTCTATCTAAAGGATTTTTACTATTCTTTAGACTATTATAAGTAGACATTACTTCTCTACGATACTGTTCTAATATACCTAATTGCATACGATTCTTAGCCATTGGGTCAAGAACTTCATTAATAGCCGGTATGCTATTCTCTAATTGAGATTGAATAGTATTAAGTCTTTCTACTCGTTTATTTAATAAGTCTGCTTCTTGTGCATTAACTATATTCTCTGATATAGCAACATCTAGTAAAGCATCATCAATATTAGCACTTCGTAATGCAGTAGAATAATTAACGTATCTATCAAGAACAGTACGCATAGTTTTCTTTAATTCTTGCGTATCTCTATCGTATTCAGCATCATCTACAAGACCTGAATCAACTAGTTTCTTCTTTAGTCTAGGGTCTTCAATATAATCTTCAAGTAGTTCATAATTACCTGAACGAATAGCATTTAAAGTAAGAGTAGTAGTAAACTTCTCTTTAGCAGCAGCACGTAAATCTTCTTGTTCTTCGGGACTAATCTTAGCATAACGAGTAGTACCAACTGTTGGGTCTTGACTAACAGTACCGTCATCTAAATAAGTAATAGGATTACCATTAGCATCACGTTCTATTTGATATGGATTTTCACCATTATCAATAATCTGCATCTGACGAGCATACTCATTGAATACCTGTTCACGACCATTTATTTCAGCAATACGTTGTTTCTCTTCTACATTACCACCTTTACGATTATTAATGGCTGACATAGTACCGCCAAAAGTAATACCACCAATAACTCCCCAAAGTGCAGCATTATATAATTGAGGATTCTGTAAGTACTTCTCTATTCTATCCATAGAAACAGCACCATTATATTGTCCAGCTTGACCTAATAAATAACGACCGTATAAAGTACCTTCTTCTTGACCTACGTAGTTTATTGCTTCTTCAATACCTTCTGATAATTCAGATAACAAAAGATTCTCACTAGAATTAATAACTCTATTTATCTTTCCTGCGAAATCTTTAATAGTTCCTTTAGATGCCTGTCCAAGTGTTTGACTAGTAGATTCAATTCCAGTAGAAGCTATTCTATCAAGAGCTTGATTCTGTGAATAACGAATACGTGGAGTAATAGCACGATTGACTTGTCCTATTGCTTTATTAACAGCACGTAACTGCATGAAATCAAAGAATACGTTACCTGCGTTATAACCAAAGTTACGCATAGCTGCCTTATCTGCAACTATAAGAGCGGCTTCTTCTTTAGTTCTACCTTTAGTCTCATTTGCAATATCGGGATTATTATCTAACCAATTCTGAAACTCTTCGTCAGACATTCCAGTAAATAGAGACAACGCTTCACCTTCTATCTGTTCTGCAACACCACGAGCTTCTTGATAATTCTCACCTAAACGCATACCAATAGCTGTAATACCGTCATTAGCTAATATCTTTAATCTATTAGCACGATATACATTATCTAATTTAGTAGCCTTCTTTGCCCAATTCATTGCACGACTTACTTTAGAACTACTACGTCCTAATGCTGCAACTCCTTTACCAACAGCTCCAACTCCTTTAGTTAAAAGAGTGCCAGGAATCATTAAAGACAGAGAACTAGCAATACTAGGAACTTGACTAAAGAACCAACCTGAAAAGTCATTCATATCAAATGCTTTATCAGGGTTCTCACGATATATAGGAAATAAATCGTCACGAACATAATCAGATATAGTATCACCAGCTCTTGTAATAGGATTACTAAAAGGTTTATCATCCCATAATCCGGCAGTAGCTAAATCTATTAGCATACCCATACCTCCAACAGTATCACCAATAACAGTACCAATAGTTTGTCCTAAAGCATTACCTGCCTGTTTCCAAGCTGATTGATTCTTAGCACGTAGAGTTTCTAATTCTTCTCTATTTTGATATCTATTAGGTTCAGCACCATACTTAGCTAATGAATGATAATCTTCCTCTGTACCAGTAAACACTTCTTTACCTGTAAGATTACGAAACATAAAGTCAGCCTGTGCAGCAACATCAGGTTTATATTTAGTAACAGTAGGAACATCATTAGCCATATTAACAGAATTAGCCCCACTAGTTAGTGGAGCTTTTTCTACTGATATATTATCAAACATGTTTGGCATACGCTTACTTCATTAAGTCGTTCATTTGATTAAGTATAACTTGACTAGGAGTTTCACCTGTAAGACTAGAATACATTCGATTAAAGAATTGAAATACTTGTCTCTTAGTATCTATATCTAATTCATTTAGATTACCAGTAGCACCTGCCATTATCATAGCCTTCTGCATAAGCGGACGAGCAATAACTTGTTGTTCCTCTATGGGGGAATTTGCAATAGAACCATTCCTTGCACTAATAAGATTTATATCCTCTTTAACAGGAGCAAGAATAGCATTAGCTTGATTATTCTGAAACATACGTTGAAATAATTCACCTTCTGTAATCTTAATTACTGGCTCATCATTAGCGTCTAATATTTGATAGAAACTATCACCATTAGTAACAGCAGAATATGTTCCATCTCCAAATTCAGCATCAGATAAACGATAATTCCTTTTAAGTGCGTTATTATATTTAATAGAATTAAGAGTATCCATTGCTTTAACGGCAGGTAAAGATTTGAATCTTTCTATTTCATCATTAAGAATAGCACCTGTAATCATATAGTCTCCGGCTACTGCATTTTGTACTCTCTCTTCCATTTCAGAATCAGGATTCTTAGTACTATTCTTTCCAGTTTTAGGAGTATAAGGAATATTTAAGAATACTCCATATTCACCAGTAGAAGCAGAACTACACCAACCATTATTAATATTTTTCTTCTTAACTTGTGCTTGAATAGTTTGCATAATAGCATCACGTTCTCTACTATCTTCAACAGGTTCAAGAACTCCTTCGGCATTACGTTTCTTAATAACAATACTTCCAGGATTAGCAATACTAATCATGTTCATTACTCTTTCATTATAGTTCTTTAATTGGTCGTCTTCAAATCCTTGACCGGTAGCAACTATATGAGGAGGCAAATCAAATACATTAACATCAACATAAGTAGACGGTAATGATTCAGATATACGTTCGGTTGCAGCATTAGATATTTGTGCAGCTTTTTCATATACGTAAGCAGGAGAATCTTTAGTACTCTTAGCAGTAGTTATTTCACCTCTTCCTATTGCTCTAAATCCTGCAATACCCATAGTAGTTAAACTACCATATACTTTATTTCCATAGAAAACTTCATCGTTTCTAGTAAATTTTTCAGGGGCATTATTACCAGTAGTAAATCCTACGGGACTAAGTTTAAGAACATCTGCTATTTCAGGAGCTAAACGAGTATAAGCGTCTTTACTAATACGAATATATTCTTTATCTCCTATTTTACTAAATGACACATCTTTACTAGTCAGTCCCATATCTGTTCTAAGTTTAGATATAATAACGGCTTTACTACTATCGTTAATAGGATTAACTAGAACTGTATCGAAACTATTGCCTTTAGAATCAGTAAATAACTTATTCATTCTATTAGCATATTCTAGTTGCATAGGATTATTAGTATCTGCCATATCTCCGTTACTTAATCTCTTACCTAAGAACTCCGAAGCATATTGTTCTTCTTGTGTAAGATGTCCTTTCATTGCATCTAAACGATTATTAGCATTAGCTATTCCTCTATAATAAGTATTAGCTTCATCTAATAATTGTTTCTTAGCAGCATCGGATAAAGTAACATTATTAGCAATACTTGAACGTAGTTTACTATATGCTTCATCTAAAGGAAGAGATTTAGATATTCCATAAGAAGAAAACATATTAGATAACTGACCATTAAAAGTATTTAATTGAGATTGTACTTTAGCAGGAGTATCAGGTTCTACTTTTTCTTTACCACCAATAGTAGCTAAAGAAGGAAGTAAATCAGGTTCTTTACCGGTCTTAGGTTTAGCAGAATTTTTACGAGAAGCAGCTAATAGATTAAATCCTAATTCAGGATTAATTCTACTTTCAACTCTACGATAAGCAGAAGCAGCATATCTAGGAGCAAATAGATTCTCTTCAAATTCTCTTTGTGACATAATAGTTCCATCAGGCTTAGTAACAAGATTATTCTTATTACCTTTATTAGCTTTCCAAACATTTACTTTATAGTCTTGTTCAAGAGAAGCACGAGCACCAGGAGTTTCATTTAATGCAGCTTCAAATGCAGCACGTATCTTCTCCTTAGATAACTGTTGAATACCACCGGAAGTTTTAAGATAAGGAACATCGCCAGCAGCAATATTTCCTTGACCTTCTTTAAGATTACCTTCTGCATCGCCCCATACTAACTGTTCACCTGAACTAGAATCAACACCAACAGTAGACAATACTTTCTGATATAAAGTATTATAATCTATTTGTTCAACAGGACGATAATTAGGTTTAAATTGATTACCGCCTATTACTCTACCTGTTTCATCTATTTGGTCTTGATAATTATATTTGTTCTGTTCCAATGTATAAGCCTTAACATCTCCGTCATAAGCATCACTATTAGTAACTTCGTCTTGGAACTTTTTAAACTCTTGTTGATAACGCTCACGACCAATAAGTCCTGGATTACTAGCAACTTCTCCGGCTAATCTTCTTGCAGTAGTTAATGCAGTAGCATAACTACCTTCTTGAGCACTTGCTTCTATTTGAGCATTAACGTCTCTCGAATATTTATCGAGCCATTCATTTTCAGCTTCGTTTAATTGCTTATTAGCAAGAAACGTTTTAATCTGATTACTAGTTTCAATAGCAGTATCATGTTTCTGTTGTAGAGTATTTAACGTACTATTGTAAACATCTAAAGGAGCGGCAACCCGCTCCCTCTTCTGATAACCAGCTGTTCTAATATCTATCGGCATAGTTATATTATTTATAGTTAAGCAATCTTTTTCTTACCACCACATCTGAATAAAGTACTTCGTACATTACCTAGTCTACCTTTATTCTTTTCCATTAGTTTTAAGAACAATTCCATTTGTTCAGGATTAGCGGACATCATAGCCGCAGTAGCATTTTCTTCTGAACGTTTCTTATCTACACCTAACTGATAATCTCTAACTCCACTAGTAATACCTTCAATCATTTGTGTACGATTATTAGCGGTAGCTTGAATTTTATCATTAGCAGTTTGAGTAGCAGATATAGAATTAAATCTATTAGCTTCGTTAATCTGTTGAGCATTTGAAGAAGCTACTTGTTGACGATTTATTGCATCTCGGTTTTGCAATTGAGTTTCAAGATTTTCTTTCTCGCCTCTTAATCTACTTCTTTGACTTAAAGCATTATTAGATATTCTTTGTTGTCTAGCAACACTAGCTACTGAACTAGCAGTATTTCCTTCAACCAATCTGTTTTGACTAAGTTCAGATTCTCTAACATCTGATAGTTGAGGATTTATATTAACGCTAGTTTTAAGTTTAGCAGGAGCAATTAATTGAGGAGTAGGAACTTGTGGAGCAGAAGTTTTATCTATACTACCTTTATTAAGTAATCCACTAATTAAAGTTCCAACAGCTCCAATTCCTGAACTAATAGCTTCTCCTTTATCTATTCCTTTAAATAGATTAAATCCTTTACTTCCACTATTAACTGGCTTAATACTAGAAGCACTAGGATTAATAATATTTGCTCCGGCAGTAATTCCAGCAGAAGGAACATTTTGATTAAGAGCTAACAATCTACGATTAGCACCAGTCAAACTTCCAAAAGTTCCTAATGTAGCTTTCTTATTTTTCAATTCAGGATATTTCTTATATACTTTAGCTTTTACATCAGAGCGACCATGTAAACCTGCTAATCTAAGAGCATCACGAGCATCAGCTTTAGTTGGAATCGGATAACTACGTCCGCCACCTGCAAAATCATTTGACTTAACGCTAGGATAAGGTTTCTTATCTGAACCGTAATCTTTCTTACGAGACAAACCACCTAGTTTCTTTTTATCAGTTATTGTTCTCATATTTCTTTTCTTTTTAGTACCATCATCATTAAGACCATTTCTATCTTTAAATGATTCTTGCGCATTAAATACTTTAGAAGGTTCAGCACCTTTCTGAACTAATTCAGCAGGACTATTACCGTTAAGTATAGGTTGAGCACTAAACACTTTAAGTTGTTTAGGAGTAATCTGAATTACTTCATCTCCTTCTGCTTCAATACTGTTCTTGCCTTTACCAATTATAATACCACCAGTATTATGTTTACGTCCTTTAAGAAGAAACGAATCTTTCTTAATAGGAATAGCAGTACCTCCTTCGGCAATCAAAGGAACAACTCCTTTACGGGGGATATTCCCACCATTTTTCATTAATTGGTTTCGTATATCCTTATAAACATTAGCATCATTCTCTGCATTTTCAGTCATATAAGCAGCTTGTTGTTGAGCAGCTTGTAACCTTGCTTGACGCTCTTGTTCAAGTTGTGCAGCTTTTTCAGCTTTACGTTTTTTAGCACCGCCAATAATACCACCAATAAGTTGAGTACCAACTGATATGGCAGCACCAATAAATGCTTTTGGACGTCGATTATTAATTGTTCTCATTCTCTATATTTATTAATGTAACACTCAATATTACTAAGATTAACTTTAGAAGTAGTATCATGAATGATAAAGCGAATACCGATATATTTACCATTAATAAGACTATCATAAATCTTATATGGTTTACCTGCCGTTATTCTATCTTCTTCTCCATCCATAATACTAATATTGTATTTTCCAGTTAATCTATTAATAGGTTCTACTAGTTCGACTGAATTAATAAGATTACGGAAGTAATTGAAATTCCATTTACCATGCTCATAGTAAGCCTTTGTATAATTGATTAGATTTCTTGATTCCGTACTTATATCCCATTCAGTCGAGATACACGAGTTTGTAAATATAAGAATTTTATCTCCACTATAATTAATATTAGCTGAATTTTTTATAGCATAACTAATATAATTAAGTAACTTAATTGTTTCAAATTCTAGGTTAAATACTATATCTATTACCGCACATTGCGTATCTTTATCTCCTAAATAGAATACATTCTTATCTTTAGGAATAGTACAATAACCATAATCTAAATAGTTATTTACTTTTATGTTACCGGAACGATATATTAGATTAGGAGCTAAACTATTAGTTAGATATAAATCAGTCTTAGTATTGAAATACTTACCTGAATAATTATGAACACTTATCCAACTATTAGTAATAAACGAATAAGATAATGTGATAATTGAATCTTCCCCCATAAAGGAGCAGATTAACCGATTATTCTCTTTATCCATTCCCATATCAATAATAGTATTCTCATTAACATATTCATCAATAACAGTCTGAATACCATCAGTAATATCATTTAATTGTTTATCATCAAAACGATATATTCTACGTTTACTTTTATCAAAGAATATATAACCAGTTTCATTACAAGTAAAGGCATTATAATCTTGTAAACCGCCATATCCTTTTTCACTAGTAAATACTTCTTGATATTCAGTATCAAAAGCATCAGGCATATACATTTGAACGTCTTTATCTTTAGTAGCAAGAGTACTATCTCTATTAAAGATAAACATCGAATGTTCACAATGAGCAATAAGATAAATACCTATTCCAAGTATATTAATTATATCTCCTTTATTTTCACTTATTACTTTATATCCATCAGCCGGAAATTGTCTCCAAGCATTAGCAGTTGATTCAGATTGTAAAACATTACTTCTACGAATAAATTTACCATAAGTAGTTATCTGATTACTAACTGCATTTGGATTATAAGCATTTAAGTTAGGTCTAGCATAATCGTAATACATAGAAGCTATTTCATATAAATCAAATAATGTTGCGGCAGTTAATTGCTTATTACCAATATTTTTAATAACACCTGAACTAGTATAAGTAAAATAAACTTCAGGAACATTATTCTTCATTATCTTAGCAGAAGGAAGATAAGGAGTTTGTTTATAAAATTCTACTGCGTTTATATGAAGATTATCACGAGTATTAGCAGAAGGATTTAAGTTATCTATATATCTCCTATAAAATCTTTCATCTTGTAAAGAATCATCCCCAAATCTAGGACACCAATCTCCAACAAACTTAACACCACCACTATCAAATATGATAACTGATTGTAGGGATACAAATCCTGTAACATTTTGTTTTTGTAGATTATCTCCATACATATACTTTCCAGTAGGAGTAATTTCTCCATTAATATATTTAGTTTGTCCTAAACGAATTAATTTAACTCCTTCTTTCTTAATATATATTTCTTGACTTACATAAAGTAATCTTCCAATAGTAGTTAATTTTCTAGCACTCCCATCATCCATAACATTAACAGTTACAGGAGTTATTGCTTTTCCAACGGAAGGAAAAGTAAGTTTATAATATTGTCCCCCTGTATTACTTATAATACTTGCAGATACTCCCATATTATAAGTATTTTCTATATTATAATATGGGTCTGTATTTACTATATTAGCTATTCTATTAGAACCCGGAAAACAATCCTTAGCAATATATTTAGCAGCCCATCCTTCATTAGCACTTTGAGCATCACGATTCATAAAACCAAATACTCCTAAATCAACAAATACATTAGGAGTAGCACTTTTCTTTAATACATATATATCATCAGAATAAAACTGATAACTATATCCATAAGGAGTAACACTATTAAAACTACTTTGAAGTTTACTATTAGTATCAGTTCCTATTGCAATATCTCTATGTTGGTCAACAATACCATCACATATAAGAATACTTTGTATTTCTTCATAACTTATAAAGAAACCTACAAAACCTTCATACATAGGAACTTCTCTAAAAGTAAAGTTTCCTTTAATCTTATGAGGAGTTCTAAATAATCTATCTCCATTATTATTAGTATAAGGACAACAGAATATCATATTCCAATACGGACTAGCGTGAGTAGTATTACCGTTAGTAAATCTTGGGTCAAGATTAAACCAATAATAATCTATTTTAGCTTTTTCTGCCATATCTATAAGTCCTAGTTTATCCTTAATAGTAGAAGAATAATAACCGGGATAATCTATCTTAGCTTGTTCGATTGCAGCTTTTACATCAGATACCTTAGTATCATCATAACAATCAAACATAATATCAACATCTTTATTTGTTGAAGTATTATAATATCTTCCTATAACTATTTGAACAGGTATTTTCTCCCATGTGCCATCGTCTTTTTTATGACGATAATTATTATTTTCAATTACTATACCTTCTGTATAACTACCGTCAGGACGAACATAATGAATATAGAATCTGTATACTTCATCTTCTATTGGTTTACCTACATTTAAAACATATCCATCATTTAATCTATTTCCATAGTAATCTTCTTCCATACATACTCCAACAGCAATACTACTAGTATCAATATTGGAAATATCTAACTTACGAGTTTCTTCTTTATAATTAGCAACATATAATCTATTATTATAGTTACACATTGTTTTTACATTATAAAGATTGAAGTTATTAGCGGATATTAAAACTTCATCTACTGAAATAGATTCTTTACTACTACGATTTCCTGATATTCTATAAATACCTGATTCGTTAAATGAATAAGAACCTAAATTAAATGCTTCTTTTCCATCTTTATAAGTACATATATAAGCTATTTGGAAAGACTTAAAAGTATTTCCACTTTTATTATCTATATTTAAAGTAGCAAATATAGAATTAGCGTTGTATTCAATATCTTCTCTTGCATAGTCTCTAATATCATAAGTAGAAGTAGTATTACTAGGTCCTTGAAGAGTTACAGAAGATATTATATTACTAGTTAGACTAGGGGATAGATAAATAACTACTCCTAAATCTTTCCAACTACTAAATTCATTATCACTAATTTCAAATCTTATAAATAATAAATAAGTCCCATTTCTCATTCTACCACCATATTCTTGACCGTAATCAACAACAGTAGTTTGAGGAATATCAGGATTTAAAGTAAATATATTATCAGAACCTAAATTAGCATTATTAAGATTAATAACTTTAAGAGGAACATCTTCTCTAGGATTACGTTCACTAATAGCTATTATTAAATCACCTCGAACATTATAAGTATAAGTTCCAAATACTTCTCCACCATACCATTTCCAAGACGAAGAAACTAAAGTATTAATTTTAGTATTTTCATCATAACGGTATATCTTATTACTAGCGGTAAATATTGCTAATTCTCTAGCGCAAGAAATTATACCTACTATTTTTTCCCCTTCATCTAAAGTAACAATAGTCTCTAAAGACTTTTCATTCTGAATAGAATTACCGTCTTTAGAAACTATTACATTTACAGCATGGGTAATAGAACCGTTCTTTATAAATTCTAACCCATCGTCTTTATTAAGTTCTTTAATTATTTCCATTAGTCTCTAGGTCTAAATGTTGCATTATAAAAGAACGACGCCCAACCTTTATAAGTATTAGTATCTTGGTTTTCATTAATAACAGAAGCTCTTGCTCTGTCACGAGAATCTCTCCATAACAAATATGGATTAACTGGCATAGCACCTTGTAGAGAATATACTTGATGTTTAATTCCTCTACTTAATAGCTTCCACATACAGAACCATTCAAGAGCTTCAATAAGTTTTCCGTTATTAGGTATAACAGGAATATTACAATGAAAAGTATCACTATATACAGTCTTAACTGTAAGATAGGATACTTTAACAACATCTGTATCAAAGTTTAATTGAATAGCATTGGCATCGCGAAGATAAACGTAATTACGTCCTTCGTAGCTTTCAGGGTCTACTTCAACAGTACGCTTACTTTCTCGTTCCCTAGCTTTCTCTCGGTCTTGAGTGAAGTATTCAGTAGTACCGGAAGAGCAATGACAGCTCCCTCTCTTTATGGGGGAAACCTCACACCCGTCTGCATACACTTTAAATGCGTTCATACAACATGGGAAATAAGCAACTCTATCAACAACTTCAATAGTAGTTTCTTTTTCTTCATATTGAAGAATACCCATTTCATTCATAGCATCTATACACCAAGCACCAACTCTAGGTATATAATCGCTACTCATAATATTGAAATCATTATCAAGTCTTGCGATAATAGTTTCTATTGAAGATAGGTTTTTGTTCATTGTTTCTAATATATTTTTGAGTATAACTTGGGTCAAACTTAGAAATAAGAGAGACACGATTGTTAATATCAGTATCAAGATTTATTATATCTTCTACACTATGACATTTTGCAAGTAGTTCAGCATTTGTAACATTCATGTGATTATTTATACCACAAAACTTAAATACTGTCCTATTCTTAACTGCACCGTCAATCATAATAACTCTACAAGACCAATCAGAATTATTATAAGATATATATTTAACACCGTCATATTCCTCTCCTTTTGCAATAGCTTCAAGATGTTTCTTTTTATTATAAGGCGTAAGTCCTTTAATAATAAGTTCTTCTTTATTTCTTCTAGTTTCTACAAAGTTAATACGTTTTCTATGCTTAATAACTTTACCGTCAGCAGTAACATGTGATTCAGTTCTTTTTACTCTTTCTATAATAAGGCAACCTATTTTCTTCTCAAACTTATAAATCTTTCCTCTCAATACTTGCCTTCCTATTTCTCCAAAGAACAGGTAACAATACTTTTTGTATTGTTCTCTTGTAATTAACTTACGCTTTTTTAATACATCTTGTCTTATCTCACAATCTTTTATCTTACGAAGCACTCTAAAGTATTGCTTTAGATTACGATAAAGATTGCCATATCTTAATTGTTTTACATCCGTAAATTTAACATACTTCTCATCTATGGCTTTCTCCATTTTTTGATTAGTATCTAACTCATCTGTATTCCATTCCCAGTAGTTATATACACATACATCAAATATGGCTTCAACAGCATTTCTATTTTGTTCAATAGAGTATTTAATTCGATAAAGCAAAGATTTATATCTGACTATATTGTGAGACACAAGGTCGTACTCCTCTTCACTTGTCTCTATAAAATGTGTATACATATTACGTATGTCATATCTATCTATTGCATTTACTTTCATACTTCTATCTGTTGTTGGTTTATATCATCTTTAACTGGAACTTCATTAGTTACTCTCTCGACATTAAGTAGATTACGTTTATAGATTACATCTTTAATACGTTCTACCATATCTTCAGGAATAATAAATTCATCATCGTTATCAATACTTGATTCCATTTTTTCATTAGTTTCAATTGGAATTTCAGTAGGTATCTCAAATGGAGATTCAATGATAATATGACCTAATGGTTCAATAAGTGGATTACCATTACTATTAACATATAAATAACCATTGATATAATCATAACTTAAACTGGTACACATTCCTGGAAGAGCTTTATAAAATTGAGCATTTGCTTCCTTAATAAATGGAATAGCCATATTATCATATCCAACAGTACGAACACTAACAAATGGTAAATTGTTATCAAGACGAACTGGTCTAGGAACTCTATCCTTACTTCTCTTAACTTTATACTTAGTACTAACAAGAGTTTGGAATATATCTCCGTCAGGAACATTAATTAAACTTATCCTGTATCTTTGCATTAATATCTTATCGACATTAGCATGACGTTGATAAGTCTGACGTATCTGTTCATTGAACGTATGAATAATTGCACTACGAATAGTACGTCTCGCAGTAAAGTTATTCGGCTGATGAATAGCATGAGCTATTTCAGATACAATTTGATTTAACGAACTCATATCACTATTATTTTGAATTAGTATTATAACAAATATAGTTATTATATTGGTATCGACAAGACTTTTACTAATAATTTTAATTCAGCACTTTTATCTAGCTTGCTATCTAGCTTACAGATATTCGCATTGTAAACATTTTTATACAAGTGACGCATTTTAAAACCCGTGGTGGCACGCAATACTGTCGGATAATAGTAAGTTAAGGAAAGGTACTAAAGTCCTATGGTGAGCTTCTATGAAAGCGTAGGAAGGTGGGACATACTTTTTATTCCCCCATAAAGGAGCGTGTATACTGAAAGAGCCGACTATCTCTAGTCGACTCTCACTTGTTAATCTTACTAATAGTACTTACTTTGGATATTGATTAGGTTCATTATCTTCAAGTTCTATAAACTTTCGATAGTCTATATTGAAGAACGCCAATATTGGCTTCATAATCCAGCTCCAAAATACGAAGCTAAGAATAATAGAATTAAGTACTACCTTAACATCTCCTAGCTTTAATGAGAAGTATATTACTCCCATTATTAAAGCACATACTAGAGTTATTACTCTTTTATTCCAAGTACTTACTACTTTGTTTCCATTAAGTTTGTCAACTAGTTTAATTACTAGATATGCTAGCACATTTACACAGATTACAAACGCAAAATCAAAACTAGTAGCCGTAGTACGTAGAATCTCACTAAGTATATTCCCGAAGTCCATATTACAGCAAGAATAACAAAGTACCAAGAATAATAGTTAACAACACACCTCCTACTCTTATGTAGGTAACAACTTTTGCAGGAAGAATACTAGTAGCTTCTTTCCATACAAATGCTATAATAGTAATGGCTATTATAGCAACAAACAACACTTTCATTAAGATTCCCATAAGCATTAAGTTTTATATTACATGGCAAATATAAAACTTTATTTTAAAAAGAAAAGAGAGACTACTATTATTTAGTAATCTCTCTTTAGGAATATAACAGAACTTGTATTACTTCAACTCGTTGAAATACTTCCAGAGTTTATCTTCTCCGAAATCAACATCGTCAAACCAAAAGGCAATAGCACTCTCGAATATCATTTCGTCAAAGTTTCCTTTTCCGAACCACTTCTCGAATAACTCGCAGTAGTCGTGATATTGAGCATTAATAGCTACATATACATCAGCGACTTCTATATCTTCTTCTAGTTTATCTTTGAATTTATTACAAACTTCGTGGGCTTTTTGCATATCGTATTTTTCACCGATATATTTCTTACCGTCTTTGACATGGTACATTTCATCAACAGTTTGCTTAGCTTCCTGTTTATTGAAGTGTTCATCACCATACTCATAACGTTCATCTTCACCTACTCCGAGCATCCGCATAAGAAGCATACGTTCATCATCATCGTATCCTCTACGATGTTCATCGTAACCTCTATGCTCATCTCCTTCGTAGTTATCGTAAGTCCTATATCCAATACGATTCATCATTCCTCTTCCACGACCGCCACGACCGCTTCTTCCACGACCGCCACGAGCAAGGAAATCATTAATTCGTTCGTACATTATGTCTCTCCGAGAACGAGCACGAACATCATGGTCTGTCTCGTATGGTACTTCTCTCATAATAATATTACTTAGTTAATAGTTGTCTGAATGTTTCCAAATCAGACTGGTTAAACATAATTCCTTTATTAATAAAAGGAATAGAAATAGTTATGTTACCATTAGAGATGTTACCATTACCTAGAACTGGAATATTAAAATCAAAGTTAGGAATAGATTTGATTATTTCAATCTCCTCATCAACTATACCTTCAATATCAATCTTTCCGTCTTTAGCAATAGTATTGATAAACTTATCAAAACTATCAATGTTATTAATAATTGCACGTTTAGCCAAAGGCTTAACTAACTTAATAGCTGGATTAGATTCGCCAAGAATATCTATCTGATTAACAATGTAATCTTGCAGCTTTTGTTTTACTACACTTACTTCTATCATTACTTCATAGTTTTAATAAATTCTTCATAAGTAAGAGAAGGATTCTTTGCACTAGCTTCTTTAAAAGCATTGAACAATTGCATCTCTCTTTGTGACATCTCGATTATACTAGTCTTTAGATTCTTAACTAACTTTAGTTGATTATCTAACAGAGCTTTACCTTCCGGACTGTTCTCAATATTAGCTCTTACTAGATTAAGAACTTCTGCTTGAACCATAGATTGAAGATTATTATAGTTAGCTACATATTCTTCGTTAGTAGCAAGCATATTTCTTTGTTCATTAGTAAGAGGTTCAATCTCTGCATCAATCAAGTCCCAAACACTTACTTTAGCAGTTTGTTGAGGACTAACTTGTTGTAAAGTTTGTTGTCCATTAGCAGCTTGTTGAATCTGTTTTTGTCTAGCTTCAATAAGTCGCTTCTGTTCTTCTAAATATTGGATTTGGTCGGTAAGACTTCCAGTATTTAACAAAGGGTCTGTTCCGCCCAGTATAACTTGATTAATAGGTAACATAACTTATTCTTTAGTTGATTAGTAATATTATGTAGCAGGAGTACTAGCAGTTTGAGTAAATCCGCACGGTAGACAACCATTGGCATTTCTACCAACAAGACCTGTTGTAGTAGGCTCATTAGGTAGACAAGTAACACCATAGATAACATTACAAGTCTTTTTATCGACATAATTGATACCTGCGGTGAACGCTCTCTCGATTTCGCACTGGATAAGTTTATCCTGATAAGGACGAATAGCAGCACTAACAGCAACTTGCGTTTTAAGTTCGCTAATCTCTGCTTTAAGAGAATCATAGTTATCACGGTTTCCCTTGTACAGTAAGAAGTCTGCATCAATTTGTGACTTATACAAACCGAACATTTCGCTGTCTATTACCTGACGGTCTTGGAAGCGTTGGCTCTGTTGAGTTAAAGCCCACTGATACAAACCACCCTGTAAAGCAAGAGTATCTTCACAAGACTTACTCCATGCTTGGAAAGCAGTAGGAGCACCAGCACTTCCCATTCCTGCACCAACTACATTAATGTTTGTAGAACCGTCTCCCATAAGACCTGCACCAGTTCCGAGAACACCAGTAGAACGACGATTACCAAATAAAGCCCAAGCTCCAAGAGCAGTACCGATAATACCAAGCGTAAGACCTGCATTAGCTTTACCGTTAACATCACGGCGACCATAACCGTCCATCCCTGCACCATTATAACCTTCGGGAACGACTTTAACTTTTTCAATTACTTGCATAATAAATAAGGTTTAGATTAATAAATTAAGAATATCTTATAGTAGCTACTATACACTCATAACAAAGGATAGTATTAGAAGTTCAGATATTAATCTATTTTAGCTATAAACAATAATTTTATGAAAAAGTTAAGTATCTCGTGAACAAAATAAAAGCCCTACTTGTTATAAGCAGGGCTTAGAGTTAAGCAATAAAAGCAATGTTACTCCTCTATGGGGGAATCTTCTATTACCTCATCTTCTTTAAAATTCCATTCAGGACTTGACAATAAAGTAGCAAGTGCTTCATTAGAATAAGTTTCATAAGGATATTCAATACTAATAATTTCCAATCCTTCTTCATCAGTAGTAACTGTTCTAGTTACTTTTTCAGGAAACACTTCTTTATAATGTTGGCACTTCATCAATACTTTGTCTTTACTAACATTACTACGAGGAACTAAATTAAGTTCATCAATCTTTGCTGACTTCTCTTCATCTATATCAGCAACAGGAAATACAATGTAATCAATCATAATCTTTAAATATTAAATATTAAACTTAATGTATACATAACTACTGCAATTATAGCAAGTATTATATAAACTACTTTAAGTAGTTTATAAGGCATTATTTTCATTTATTCATTTTTTATAAATATTGGGTTATTTAAATCAATTATTTCATCCTTTTCCATCAGGTTCTTTAGGAAGTTAATCTCTAGTAACGATATGGTTTTCGGATAGAGGATTAGTTTGTAGAATACCATACTGGTATATCCATTACTAAATTTAGCTACTGTAATTCCACTATCATCAGTATTCTCCCCCTTATTAATAGAAGTCCCATTAAAGCTATTGACAGTTTGCCAATTTATTCCATCAGCTATACCTTGTATAATATTATATTGACCAAAATTAAATTGCCATTTATTTCCATAATCAGCAATAAATGCACCGCCATTAGTTTTATCAGCACCCTTTAACAAAGTTGCTGCATTAGTCGGGATATTTATAATAGTTCTCTTAAATATATAAGTATAATTCGTAAACGCAGGAATATTAGCATTCTTACTATAATCAGTTACTCCATCATAAGCTAAACCATTTTCATATTCAGGAAGAACTTCAATAGTAACATTACATGATTCAGGTGCAGTACCAGTAAATATAAAACCTATCCAAACATTGTTATTTATCAAACTTCCATCACTTGCAAAAGATTTAGGAATAGTATAAGTACCATCAGTACCTATACCAAATGCACTAAGATTAGCATCAGAAGGATTCTTAAGATAAGAATAATGTAATCCAAAACCTTTTTCAAGTCCAGTAACTTTTATCTTATACGAAGGATAATCTGAATTCTGTGTTTCTAATTCTCCATTATGCTTTAAATAACTGTAAATAAAACCATGAGTAATATTAAATTTGGTAACATTTACAGTAGTTGGAGAAACAGTATATGTGAAATCATCAGTACTTGGCATTCCTCCATAAGTCTTACCAATACCAAACACAACAGGATAAGCATTATAACCCGACATACCTTCGTAAGCATGATTATAATTAGTTAAATCATAATCACCCACGGCTATACCTCTCTGTTGAATGGCATCTCTATCAGCATCAGAGTTAGTCTTACCATAAGCGTCCCAATAATAAGGCGGTAATTCTACTTTAGCTTCAACGCCCACATACTCGTTCAGCTCTTTAATCTTATCATCTGTTGAGATGTTGTCGAAGAGCATGAAGTCGTACAATGCCATATTAACAAAGAAATCATTATGCACTATGTTTGAACCGATAACAGGAGAAGATTTATTTACCCCTGCACTTAGCTCATTTGTAATAGTTATGTTATGTGTAATAGCCTTCAATTCTGATGCCTTGATATTACTATTTAGGATGCCATCAATGTATGTTTGTCCAGTATTTCTTGCCTGATAAGCAAAGACAGGATTATTACTATTATCTTTATCAGCATTGTAGATAGCAAATTCATCAGGATAACCTCTTTGGTCATATATAATAGCATTTGCAATTACATCATCCCAATTCACCTTCATCAACACCTGCTTACCACCGACCGTAGTAGGAATAATAACAAAGTCATCTACGCCATCGAAACAGTATGCGCCTTCATATATTCCATATTGTTTAACAGTAATTATATTTCCAACAGTAGGTGTTTCATTTGTTTTTAACAGAATAGTACCAATTTTAGGACAAACTACTTTAGTAGGAGTATTAGCAGGAATATTAGCAATAATATCAGATTCTTTTGAATATACAATATTAGTATTAACACTAGTATATATTACAAATGTATCATTTTCTATTTTTGTATTATAAAATAATATATTCTTATCTGCACTTAATACTTCATATTCTAAATGTTCTTCTCTTTGAGTTATTATCTTACCAGTATTAGCACTATTAATACTCCAATTACCTAGATTAGTTCTATATCCATTAGCTCCGCTCATTTCTGCATAAGCCGAGTTATGAATAACTCCATGATTACCATGACCAGATATATCGGGAATGTAACCTAGAATCTTATAGCTAGAGTTAGGTATTCTCAATAGTCTAGGAGAAAGAATGCATTTAGGTTCATTATCATCAAGAAGCCAAGTCTTATTACAAGATAATGAAATAGATTGCTTAGTTAATATAATATTAAGATTAGTTAGTTGATTATAACTATACGTTTCTCCTTCGTATTCGTAACTCTGAATACTATATAATCCAGAAAGAAGATTTGGTTTTTCACCTTGACTAAGCCGTATAGAACTTCCTACTTTAATCTTGTCTCCCCAACTATATCTTTGATTGGTATTTCTATCTGTGATTTGGAATATTACAGGATACGGCTGCACAATGTCCTCGTATCTGATGTACTCATCAATAGTAATATTTACTTCTTGTGGAGAATCATAATTATATATATGACCAATATTAAAAGCCGTATCATCAACGGAACTTCTTCTATAACCAATATTTACTCCGTTAAATATAAACGCTGTAAGTTCATCAACATTATTATTTAAATATATATTAGCTCTAAGATAAGCATCTTTTGGTATATAATCTCCTATATTAATTATCTTTTGATAATTATTTAAATAAAAGTCTAACCTATGATATTCTACATTACTTGTAATAACAGGATTGAACAAAACATAGTTTTCATCCTGTTCAATAGTTATACCAATCTTCTGTGGAGATTTAGTAACTGGAACTGTTATATAATAGAATCCATTGTTATTCGCTTTCAAATCAGTATAAGAAGTACCATTATAAACAATTTTACTTACTTTTTGACCAACAAAAGGTTTTACATAAATTCCAATAGTACTATCCTCAATTATATAACTTCCAGTTTCATTTGTTCCAAGAGCTGGTCTATACAATGGTTTACTTGCTTGCCATATTTCTATTGTATCCCATTTAACATTACTATTTATTATTGGTCTAAACTCCACCATATTTGGATACAGCGTACCCAGCTTGTGCTTCTTCAACTGACGTTCTATCAAGAACTTGGACATAGTATAGGGGAAGGACATGAGAGAGTAGATAGCTACGTTAGCAAATCGACTATCTCTATCTCTAAGTATACCTAACCAAAGTTTATCAGAGTCAAGTGCCGTACCAGCTAACAATTCTATCCCATTATAGCTATATTTAGATTGATAACTTATACCTCTAGTAAAATCAGTATTAGCAACTTTACCATTATCTTTATAGAAACTCCAAGCACTTACATTATTAGGAGCACCTAAGTACTCAAATAAGAAAGCACCTTGTTTGTTTACATCTGTTGAATCTTCGGATTTAGAAGCAACTATTCCGGCTGTATTACCAATAGATATTATTTCTCTATCTATAATGAAAGTATAATCCTTGTAAATAGGCATATCAATAACTTTACCAAAGTCATTGATACCATCTAATAGAATACCACCTTTACAACTAGGAATAATACTATATTTTATAGAACCTTTAGTTGACTTAGAAAAATACCATTCTGATAGAACAACATTTTCTGCATTTTCAGGAAGTTCTGTATATCTATCTTTAGTATACATTTCTAACTTATGGTAACCTTTTCCAACTGGTTCATTTATAGGAATAGCATACTTTACTCCATCTACTTCATATTTACATTCATGTACTAAGAAATTATTATCTTGATAAAGATAAACATTTATAGGGCTACATACTTTATCTAAATCAGAATTTCTTCTTATTCTACTTACCCAATAACCATTTGTAGTAGATTCTACAATTCTAGTAAATTCATCTATTTGCTTTATTATTGAAGTTGAAGAAGACTCACTAGTCCAATCTTTAAATGTTTCATATTGTTTAGCTGCAATACCACTACCGCCTTTCCAAGCTAGATTATACATTTGTATATCTCTACCATTACCACTATAATCAATTAACTTATCATTAAAATCAGCATGATTATCATTAGTAATACCTTGTCTTTCTATATTACAACGTATATCAGGTTTAAGCGTTCTATCTAAGTTAAAGTAAGCAATAATAAGATTAATATCATCTTCGGTAGCTTTACCTAGTAATGCAAACGTCCAATAATGAGCAACACTACTTGTTTCACGTATATTATCATTACCGTCCATATATCCTTGTACGCTAAACTTTCCTTGTGATAAATTTCCAACGGTATATATAGAATAATCGTTCTTATCGCCTAATATAGTATTTACTATATGACTATTCCCAACAGTAGAGTTCTTAATATCATATACTACATATCCATATATTCCAGTCTTACCAATATCGGCAACCTGATTTCTTACATAAATATTATCAGTTGGTCTAATGTAATTAGTTAGTGGAATAGAACTACTTCCTCTCCAAGATATTTGATGAATCATACTAACGATAGTAAAGTCTTTAGTAACTCCCATTTCTTGAAGAGTCTTTTGACTAATAATCATGTCGTTTACTCCGTCAGTAACAAATGCTCCTCCGAAGTCAGACAGTTGTTCAATTCTTATATTATTCCAATCATAAGAACTACTTACTGTAAATCCTACACTAACTCTATTACTACTTAGTTTGGATTTGGGTAAATGATAAACGCCATCTTCTGATATATTATATGAAACAGGAATAGTAGCTGTTTCATCAGGAATATAAAAGTATCTAATTATTCCTCCTTCAGGAATACCTGAAACTTTTATATTCATTTCATTTATTTCATTCTCATTAGCGTGCTTATATATAAACCAAGTGGAATTAAAATTTCCATTAGTAGTAATTACGTTATCAGTAACTTCTATATTTGGATATATTCTCCAACTAGTAAAATCTTCTTTATACTCACCAAATCCACTATTTAACTTATATGCAGCATTTAGAATCTCTAAATCTCCTCCTGCATTAGGAATCTTATTCTTAATAATATTCCTATCAGCATCAGTATTCTTTTTACCGTAATTATCCCAAACTCCAATAAGTCTAGCTTTAAGCTCTGGCGGAAGATACGGTCTATCTCCACCAAGAGCATTATTTTTAAAAGGAATACCGATACCTATACCTATACCAGTATTAGTACCCATATTGTAATGTATCAGCTTCAGCGTTATTAACTTGTTTAACTAACTCAACATTCCAACCGGAATATAGAACAGTAGTAATAGGTTCGTCCATACCAGCAAGAACTACTTCAACTGTTATAGGGTCTTCGGTAACATTCTTCAATAAGAATGGTTCTTTACCACCCATTCCATTAGGAATAGAAAACTCTGCAACAGCTTCAACTTTACCCATTATAGATATTTGTAAACTATTAGCTGAATTAGCTCTGTTATAAATACGATTATCCATGATAATTACTTTTAAATGATTATTAATTACTCTTTGCAACCTTCCCCCATAAAGAGGAGTGATAACTGTAATTATCACTCCTTTATGGGGGATGCTACAAGAAACTAAATTTTATTTAATTACACAATACTATTATTAACTTTTTTAATCTGTCATTCCATTAGCCCAATCAGTAGGAATACTTTCAGAGTTACTAAGATTAGACTTTTTCATTGCATAGAATACATTAGCTCTACTAGCAGCACCTAAAGCATTAAGCCAATTCCAAAATTCCGGAACACTACCAACAGTAGAAACGGCATTATAGAATAGTCCTGTAACATTATTAAGTTGCTTATGTTTATTAACATTAAACAGTGTAGAATCTATTTTCTTAGGACTTCTACCTGACCAATCTCCTGTACTTTGTCCACTAGCGAAAGCATAACTAATGTTCCTAAGATTAACATTCTTACTAAATAAGTTTCCGTCTACTTGTTGTCTCATTGCAGATGTTGATTCAAACTGTGCAGATAAGAACATCGAAGATATATCTTGTAACTGTATGCAGTTTACATAAGAATCAACAGGTAAGTTAATATTTGCAGGAATAATACAAAAGTAGAACATATTAGATAACGATATTAACTTAGTTAACTTAGAGAACGTATCTGCCGAGTAGAACTCTCCGTCTTCTCCATTAGTAACATTCCATTTATATGGATTCAATAATGGTATACGATAGAATGTATAAGACAAATCAGTAGCGTTACTAATAGGATAGAATAAATGTGGCGGAATACGTCCTCTTAATCCATAATCAAGATAATCATATCCAACTACTCCATTAACTCTACCACTACCAAAGAACACTCCATTTACTTGCATATCATTACCATTAGTGCAATAATAGAATAAGTCAGGAGAACATATATAGTTAAGTACCTTTTTATTAGTATTAGCATCAGAAGGTGGAGCAAAAGAACCAGCGTTATCTTTAAATCTATTAGGTATAACAGGAGAACAATTAATACTTCCTGTACTAACTGCACTATAAAGAGCACTGTCTCTAACTATATCTTCTAATCCACTAAGACCATCAACACAATATTCGTTCCAAGCAAGTTCATACTTATCAAAATCTTTATTCAAGATAACTCTATGAATATCTCTATTGTAGTTAGGCATAGTATGTTCGTCATCTAACCATTCTCTAGGGTCATAATTTGGATTAAGAATATACTTAACTGGATTATACTTTTCATTAGGGACTATTATATCTCCGTAATTACTAGGAGTAAGATTACCATAATTCATAGTATAACCTTGTGCTTCTGTACTTTGAAATCTTTCTAAGCAATAAGACATATTAACTATTGTCTTTCTAGGAAGAGTTCGTTGTTTACTATAAGTAATCTCTACTGGCATTTCAGCACTTTCAATCCAATTACCGTCACTATCTATACCATAGTTCTCTGTAATATTTTGACTAGCTGCATCTACTTCATTCCAACCTTTATAGCTAACATTAGAAGTTTGTTCCATATAGAATAGTCCATAAGGAATAGAACCTTTCTTAACAAAGCTAGTTTCTATTTCAGAGAAGCATCTATGAACATTAATTAGTTTACAATTAGAGAAGCCTTTACCAGTAAGCGAGTACTTACAATTCTTCATATCATAATATAGATATGATATATTAGTAAGATTGTAATTAGTCTTAAATGAATTAAGAGGAAGCTCAATTACACTATTTGCAGGAAGAACTAGTTTAGAGAAGAATCCAGGTATTTCAACAATAGCACTACAATTAGTAAATACATCGTATGGGAATACTTCATCTCCTTCTTTAACAAACTCTTTAGTAAAACCTTGAAAACATCCTAATGTAGACTTATTAATAGCTTGCTGACTAGTAATATACTTCAACGAATTTTTTAGTCTAGTAAACATTGAGTTATGAATCGGGAAAGTAATAGTAGAACTATCACCAATAGAAAATGAATCATAGATACCATATAAAGCTATTGGGAATCTAGTATTAGTCTTATTCTTAACAGTACCACCAAATACATTATATAAAGAACCTTTAGAACCAACAAGAGATTTAAATGAGTTCTGTATATATTTCAACTTAGTGTTTTTATAGAATAAAGGACAATACATTACTCCATCTTCTACATCTTCATCAGTTACTTGATTAAAGTTAATATTACTAATATTGAACATATTAGTTATATATTCCAAGTCAGGCAATTGTGCAAGCAAACTTCCTGAATCAGCTGCAACTAAATTATCTGCAATAGTTTCATCGCTAGGAGAATTATTAATATTACTTACAAATTTAATTGCCCCACTAGTTCCAGTAACACCATCTAATCTAATTAACTTAGAACTTACATTTCCTTTAAACTTAGCTAAGAACGTAGGGTCGGTATATCTAGTTCCACCAAAGTAGAAAGCTAAGTTCATAGACTGTAAACTAACTAGAGGACTAAATAAACCATTATGTTCAGTAGAGCCATATTCATAAGTACTAGTAAGTATCTTAAAATCTTGTGACTGTATTCCCCAAAATATAGAATCCATAGTAACAACCTTAGTACAATGATTGAACATAATTCTACGAGGACTATCTAGTAAATCCCATTTAATATTTTTAGCACTAGCAAAACAACTATTAAGAGTTGTAACATTATCACATTTATATAAGAAATAATAAACGTCATATACACTACAATTAGTAGCTCTAAACATACTGGTACAATCAGTAGTGCCAATACTAAAGTTAGTAGATAAATCAATATGATTTCTCCAATCAACAGAACCTTGTTCAGTATTAGTATCTGGACCAAACCATTCACCATTATAATCAGGAGTAATACCTTCTACTTTTTCTTTGGGTTCATGAATATAGAACTTAGAGCATTGATTGAATACACCATTACCATTAAGACCAATATGTCCAAATACTCTCTTTAAGTTAGAACAACCAACAAAGAACGCAGAACCTACATTAAAAGGATGTTCCTTATTATTATTAAATTTAAAGTAATGTACACCTTTAGCGTTTTGAACACTGAATTGTAAGTCGATTAATTGACTAACATCAAATATCTTATTACCATTATAAGTAGGAATTGCAGCATTGCCATATTGTATAGCTTCAACTTGACTATTAGTTATATTCAATGTCCTAAGTTTAGGAAGTTCAGATGCGGCTTGAATATCGTTAGCTGTATTAGTATTAGACATATTAAGTGTCTTAATATTAGGAGCACCTACAATATAAACAATAAGATTTCTGTTTGTACATGACGATATATTAATTGTTTCGACATTATTACAATTAGATACATTGAATGTAGTTAAGTTACCATTATTTGTACATACAATAGATTTTAAGTTAGGACATGAAGTAATCTTAATAGTATGTAAGTCTCCTAGATTACTAAGATTCAATTCAGTAATCTTATCACAAGAATCAATAGTAACTGTCTTTAATTGTTTGCATCCAGAGAAATCCAGTATTTCCAAGAATGGTTGATTAACAAGACTAATATTTTCAACTGTTGAATTAGTAATATTCAAAGATGAAAGAGAAGCATTAGGTAAAGATACAGAAGTTACAACAGAATTAGATATATTCAAGTCTTTCAACTTAGTATATTTTTCTATATTAACTGTAAATGTACCTTGCCCAGCATTGCCACTCCAAAACTTAGTATTACTTAAATCAATATGTCGAACATCAGAGAAGTCTTCATCGTTAACGAATATAGTTTCAAATGAAATAGGAGAATCACTAAGAGTATCAATAGATGATAAGTCTAGTTTAGAGAAACTAGGAAGTTTCATACTAGACATGAATCTTTGGAATCTCATTCCACCTAATCCTTCTATATCGTTAATTTGAGGAGTATTATTGATAGTAACTTGTGTATTGAAAGAACTAATAGGAGATAATCTAATTTCAGTAGGTTTGCCTTCTTCTAAGAAATATCTAGTATCAGTAGTATTACCAATGTTAACTACAAATATAGCCGGACAATTGGAAGTAACAACTAGCTTAGGATTAGTTGCTTCTGCACCGCCTGCCGAAAACGTTCCTTTATTATTATAAGGTTGAATATTAGAAGCATTACTATATTTAAACACTCCGTCAAAGAACCAAACACGTTTCTTTAACCAGTCACGAACATATTCAACACGAGTACCATGTAAAAACTCTATATTAGCATAAGACGCTTCACCACCAGCTTCACCAATATAAGCTGTAAGATACTTAACATTATAGTCATAATTAAATAGTAACTCGCCACAATTAATTGTTTGAGCTGCAAAATAATTATCTATATAATTATTAATATCTTTGCATATATTATCATTATTTCTCCATAAGTCCCAAAGTCCTTCAAGAGAATTATCATATACACCAGTATTGGCGAATACAGTATCTCTTAATACGTCCCACATACGAGAACTATAAGTATCATATCCACCGTCAGCAGCGTTCTTAGTAATAACTAATGAATTAACGTTGTTCTTATCATTATTACTAAACTTATCCAACCAAGCGGTTTTAGCAACAGATTCGAGAGCAACATTATCAAGTCCATTAGCCGTATCCATGTCATAGAATCTAATAAACCATTTCTTACTTCCATTAATATCGTAACATACGATAGTCATATTCTTACCAAGAGAATCGACAAGTCCATATTTTACACATACTAACAAATAAGAGAAAGCATTTCTTATTGAGAACTTAGTATCAAGTTCAGCAGCAAGAGTAGACCAACTAGATTGTGCAGGATATTCACCTTCGGTTTCTTCATATCCTCCTACTGATTCATTCCAAATATACTTCTTAACTGTCGAAGTAGTCATTTGAGCAAATATACTAAATAGTTCTTGTAGTGCTCTCCAAACATTATCATCAGTAACAGGAGCAGTTGGTTCTAACCAGTTACCACCGTTATATTTAAACTCACCTACATGCTTTATAATAGATAAGTCATCTTGCATAAACAAAGCTAACGGCAATATCTTATCACCGTCTACAATTATATTTGCATTTTCACCGAACTCATAAGAATAAACCTTACGCTGGTCTATGTTTCCAAACATCTCATCTTGAGCATAAGCATGATAAGAAGTAACAAAAGCAGGTAACTTATTATTTACATATTCTCCGGCTGTATTCTTTATCTTAGTAGTAAAGTCTTTCATAAACCGGAAACCCATATTATAATAAGCTCCACGACCTAAGTTAAAACTATATATACCAAGCATAGTTTGCGTTTCTTCACCGTCAAACTGAATAAGTAATATAATAGGGAATCCTTCAAGTGTTTGCTTAATAGTTACCTTATCATGAACTGTCTTATCACGAGTATCTACTGGACGGTGAGCTTCTAACTCTTCCATAGGTGGAGTTTTCTCGAATAAGAAATCCGAGTTATCATTAATCCATTTACCAATAGAAGCATTGTTAGCATGAGCACTATCTACAACATCAGCTTTAAGAGTAAACTGTCTTTCAGGAAACCAAGTCTCTTTAGGTTGGAATAACTCATAATCAAGGTTACTTCCGTCATCGGCTTTCAACATCTTATCAAATCTTATTTCCAAGTTCTTAATAAGATTGTTCATAGTAGATGTACCTTGTTTAGAAACAGCAACATCAGTAGTATATTCAGAACTTGATTTACCAGAAGTCGGACTAAAGTAACTCATAGTACAACCAGTGTACCAGTTATTGTTCTGTCCACCTATTTCCTCAAATACAGCACGAGTAAAACCAGTATTAGCACAGTTAATCAACATAATATCTACTGGAAGTACTTTAGTAGTATCAGAAATAAGACTATTAAAGTTAACATTAGCATAAGTCTGATTAATATCGTCCCAAAGTGTTGAATTTGGTTCAGAATCAGAAGTAGAGAAGAAGTTTCTTAACTTCATTCTATTGTATTTTGTAAAATCTATACTACCGTCAGCTAGTAGAGTTGCTCTAGCTTTTGAGTTCATTGCATTGATAACAATCTGTTTATCATTCGCAGGAACACGGAACAACTTAATATCATAGAAGTTAACATCAGCAAAATTCTGAATTTGTCCAGCATTACTAATATCACAACCTAGATATATCTTTGAACTAGTTCTCCAAGTAAAGTCATTCTTTATTTCACGAGCAGTACTAAGAATACCGTTAATAAAGATAGCAACAACCATCTTTCCTGGATTCTTATTAACTATAAAATCAACAGTATTAATAACATCTTGTTGTATCTTACAACTCATAGTCTCTTTAATATTACCGTCAGTATAAGACCAAGTAATATCTTCAAGACCTATCTTAATACCTTCCGAGAATTGCTCATCTGTATTGTAATCCCCTATAAAGAAGACTGTTCTATTTGAGAAAGGATGTCTATCTGACTTGAATGTACACGATATACCAAAGCCTTGTCTTGACCAGTTATTAAGAGTAGTAGTATCATCTTTAAATGGTTGTACATCAATTACTCCATAAGCCTCTCCTGATATACGTAACATTGATTGTCCGTTCTTTGTTAAGAAGCCTGAAAGAACACCATTAGTATTATATACATTTAGTTCAGTTGTAGCACCGCTAGGTTCAATAGCACCAGGAACTGTAAATGAAGGTTCATTACTTGTCCAAACTTTAGTAGTAGATACTTGTGGAAAATTTTCTTGGCGAATATGCCAACTAGCATATCTACTGTTATTAGGATTTTGGTCAGCAATAAGTGCTTGAGAACTAGATACAACTTCACAAGCTAAAACAGTATCGGTAATAGGCTCACCCTTTTCAGACCAACAACGAAGAGTTATATTCCAATTACCTAATACTTCTCCTTCAGTTGGAATAGCATAACTAAATACTTGTTGTTTGCCACGTTGAACATATTGGTTATCATTATAGTCTCCTTCATCAAAGTAACCTATATCTTTAACAATACCATTATGTTCTATTCTAACAGCATAATAGATAAGACTTACTCCTGCAAGATACGGAGTGAATGCAAATGATATATTACCGCTTTGAGAGAACTTAGTTCTTTCAATTCCTGAATCTACTTCTGCCTTACTAGTAATACCTTCTACAAGTACTACTAGGTTTACACCGTCTTCTACTACTACACGATTTGTTACCTTATCTGATTGAACAGTTTGTCCATTCATTGAAGTAAACGCTTGTGCCTGTATAGTATAAGAACTACCGGCAATAATACTTCCTAAATCCCATAAGTTAACATTAACTTGTCTAGGAGCAGTAGAAGTAGTTTTACCTAATTCAATAGTTTTACTAGCACCATTAGTTACATTAGTAACTACAAGATTAACATCTGAACCGATAATCTTACTAGTAATACTATAAGTAAAAAAGTAATCAATACCAACAGTTGCAGTATTTCCTGATACAGAACTAGCGAGTTTAATACTTGCTTCTACTATATTTAATAGATATGATTCAGCAAAGAATCCGTCTGTATCACTAGCTGTAATTACAACAGAGTGATTACTATTAGAAGAGAATCTATCTAACTGCGGAATATTAAGAGTTCCAGGAGTATTAGTCCATGCTTCTTTACCTTCGATAATATTATTACCGTCAAGAGTAACAGTAATAAAATATCGTTTATTATTCTTAGAAGAAGTAATAAGATATTCCAGTTTAATATTAGTAGTTACAGTAGAATAAAGATAATTAATATTACCTTCTTTTACTATATTACCATTAGTAAGTGTTATTTTATCTCCGGTAGCTCCTCCGCCACCGCCACTTCCACCACCACCATGTTCGGCAAGCCAAGCAATGTAACCACCATGTTTCTTCAATGCTTCATCGTGGCGAACAAGAACATCATTAAGACTCTCCGTAGTCTTACCTTCTTCTGCAAGTTCAGGGTCAATAAGACGAGGGTCATCAACTACAATTCCAGTAGCTTTACCCGAAGACGATATATCCCAATTTCCAGTATTAGGATTATATCTTTTAATATTATCTGCCATAATTATCCAATATTATAATTTGGAAATTTAATATTTATAATATCATTACCATTATTAGTTTCACCATTACCACCAACAACACTATAATTAGGATTAAGACCTTCTATGTTAACATTGTATTTACCTGAATTATTAAATACATTAGATAATTTCCTAACAGTAGCAGTTAGTTTAGGATAATAAACAAAGTCGTTGATTTTACCTTTATTCAAGAAATACTTAATATAGAAAGGATAACGTTGACCTGCATTTACTTTAGCTTTAACGTCTGTCTTACTATTAATAGTAATACTAGCTGGAAAGAAATACCTTAACCACGGAATATTAGGGCTAGGTAGTTCTTTATTACTAGTATGTTTATATCCCGTAGCTTGACACATTAAATATACAGGAGCTGTAATTTCCTCAACCAGTTGAAACGTACACAAATGTTTAAGCATATCGAAATTCGCATTATTCTCCCAAGATTTAGGGAAAGATTGCCCTTGTAAAGCTCCTTCGGCTGTTTCGGTATATAATTCATCCGAATTAAAATCTTTCTTTAGAATGTCCGCAGTAACCTGTATGATAGGCTTCATAGAGCTGTTCTCATTCTCTAAAATGGGATAACTGCAACTGTACGTATGTTTGTGTCCGCCAAGACATAAACGGTAATTATGGGTCTGTAAGAACTTTGAGAACCAATAGGCATTAGCTTTAGTTGTATTAAAGTTCAAACGACTACCACTTCGTTCTACACTAGTATCTTCTTTACCGTCCCAATAGAACGAATTAATAAGATTTTGAGTAATAATAGTAAAAGGCATTTCATGACAATAAGCTATCTTAGCTTTAGCATTAATAGCTTTTGCATCATCTCTTTCACACCATTGTCTTATTAAGTCATACATTACTCCGGTAGTAGAAAGTCCATAAACACTTCGTTCAGTATTAGAACTTATCTCACTATTAACACATAAGAAATGAGTATGACCAACATCGAATGAGTATAATGATTCAACAAATATTTCCTTTCCTTCAACAGTAAATACAGGAGGATTTTCTTCATCCATTTCATAACAATAGAAGAAACGAATGTTAGTAGCATTGATTTTAGAATCATCTCCACCGTCACCAAGAACATAGACATTAGCAGGGGTAAGGTCATTGTTACCAACAGTAACCATTTCTGCAATATCATATAAAGATGCTCTACCAGCTTCGTAATCTAACCATTCATTAATACGATTACCATTCTGTGTCATATCACCAGTATTAATCATAAAGTAACACACAGATATATTACTGGTTTCATATCTATTAAAGTCCTTCTTTATTTGGTCGGCAGCTATTCTCCATACATTATATTCATCCCAATTAAAGCCTTGTTGGTCGGAAGTCTGAACAAAGTTAAGAACATCATTCACCATATTTTCACTCATAACTACAAACCTACGAACATCACTCTTATAAGTTTCATCTCTACCTACGTAATATTCATAATAGACATTCTTGTCTCTTGTATGAGTATCATACTGTTCTCCTAGATGAGTAAGTATTACCTTATGAGTAGTAAACGGAGTACCGTCAGTAGTTATGGCTCTAATACGATTATAGTATTTACGAACACCAGTTTCATTCTTAAACGATTCTACTTTTGTCCAATTAGTGTAACTATTATCACTACGGTATGCACGATACCATAAGTATTCATCATAATAACCTACGGAAACCCAATTAAAACATCTACTAGCATCATCATTAGGTTCGTTACTTTCATTAATAGTATAACAAGCCTTACGTCCTAAAGTCATAGTAACTTTATTAGGTTTAGTATTATCTAATAAAGTCTTATTAAAGAATATATTCTTATTTTCAAAACTAGCTCTAGGAGTATAAGATTCTACCCTAGGAATAACATCGGCTTCTAGGTTAACAAAGTACATATCATTAGCGTTATTTCTAGCACTAAGAGCTTTAGTAGCTTGCTTAACATTATCCATAGTATAATACTTAGTAAACAAATACTTACTACTAAGATAACCATAAGCAGTATTTTCAGCAGCATCAACTTTATCAGCATCACCAGCATTAGGTATTTGTAGTCCAACCAAATCAATATAACCTTTAGATACCCTTATGGGGGAAGTCGCGTTATTATAAGGATTTGCAACTGAACTAGGTTCTGTTCCCCAAGTCAAGAAGAACTTAGCTTTCTTATTATCAAACTTAATAGGATTACCGTCACTAGCAATCCATTCCATATCATAGTTCTCAACTTTAATACGAGTAGTATTAATATTCATTACGGAACATTGAGCACCTCTAATTAAAAATGTCGAACCAGCTTTGATATTCCCCCATAAAGGGAGAGTCTCCCAGTCTCCTCCTTCTGTACCATACTGTAATGATAATCCCTTTAGAGATATATCTTTACCTGTAAGATTACTAAGTTCAACGAAGTTATGAGAGCATGGATTATAACTATATTCATCACTTGTAATACCACCACAATATAATGAATTGATATATAGCTTTTGTAGATATAATGTAGTTACATATATCCAACCAGTTTCAGGGTCTTCTTGTCCACCAGTGGGTTCAGCTTGAGCTGTATCTAATTCTTTCTTATATACTATTAATTGTCCATTGTTATTTACCTTAACTCGATATATTTGTCCATTCGGTGCAACAAATCCAATAGTATCTAATTTATCTAAAGCATCATAATCTATACTACCTCCACCTCCTGAACTACTACCAGTAAGATTAACCGGTTCTCCATTAATCTTAGTATATAGACGTTTTACATCAGTAGCAATAAGAAGTTCGTAATCTACGAAGTCATTAAAATTATCTTGAATTTCTTTAAGTGTTCCATAATGACCACGAACAGCTTTAGTATTAGGTTCATATTGGTCTGTTTCAGGTTCGAGACTTTCACCAACAGCTGCAACACGAATAGCTAACTGTCCAGTATTTGGGTCAATAGGTTCGTATTCCTTTAGAACCGACTTTGTAAATGTATTACTAACATGACCAGGATTTATAATTAAGTCTCTCTGATGTACAATAGTATCAAGGTAGTTTTGTATAACTTGAATAGCTTGAATTATCGGAGCTAATTTCTCATCCTCTTCAAGAGCTGTTCCAAGACCAGAAGTATCTACCCAAAGAGAATTAATATTAGCTGGCGGAGTATCTTGAATATAAACTGTTTGTACAGGTGTGTCTCCACCACTAGCTTGTTTAATAACTAAATGTTCGTTATCAATGCCGCCATTAAACCAATATTCATTAATACTATTATTCTGTTTAACGCCAATAGTAAGTCCAACACTACGTAGTTCAGGAGTAAGAGTTTCAAGAGCTTCTTTAACACTACTATAAGGTCCGTACTTAGCATCAATATCAGGTAGAGGATTATAGTTATCATCTACGCTGTTATTAACAATAGGTTGACCTATACTTATTCCTTTTCTCATATTACTTGTTTTTACAGGTTATACGAATAGCATCATCAAATACAGAAGGAGAATATAAGAAGAATACTTTATAATGTATATCGTCAACAGTACCACCAGGATTATTAGTCTTATAAGCACCGTCTGAACCGTCCCAAAGAGTAGTAACAAGAGTAGTACCATATTCAGCTTTAACAAGCGTCATAAGTGTATCAGGTATAAGAAGATAATGAATCTTCTTTTCTTGATGAATAGTAAATGTATTATTCTTATCTCCTGTAATAGTTCTAGGAGTATTACCTTCTAATGCCATAATATCACTAACAGACATATTTTGAAATGTCTGCGGTGCAATATCTGTATGTCCGTAATACATAACGTTCATTTTAGGAACAGACTTACATTCTACAATAAAGTCATTAGAATAATATGTTTCACCGTCTTCTCCTTCTACACTAGCTCTAAATATATAAACTTGTCCTACTTGAGCGTTAAGCGTTAGCTCATTAAACTTAGCCGGACTATCAATAGATAATCCCGAAGCTATAATATTCTCTCTTTCGTTAATAACTTGATATATAGTAAGAGTATCTTTAACTACATATTCTTTATTAGCGATAACAAACGTAGCTTCATTATATTTTATCTGTTGAACACCAGTAATTGACATAGGAATATTAAGTTCAAATGTCATAAATACAGGCTTCTCATCAGTAGTATATTCAGTACAGTTCAAAGCTAAAGAAGCATTAATGTAATTAATGAGTAAATCTGCCTGTTTCCAATAACCTAATGTATAGGCAGCACAAGCAGATTGAAACATATTCCAACAATTAATGACTTGACGATTGATACCTTTACAAGTAGAAGTACAATCTTTAATCATATCTACTCCTAAGTCACTTAACTTAATAAGCAATCTCTTATAAACACAATTATACTTACTAGGAACATCCAAGTAAGTATACATTCCATTTTCGTTCTTTCTCATTGCATTACTATTAATTCGTTATACATTGCAATTAGATTTTGTTGTTGTTTCTCACTAAGTTTAGATTCTACATTTTGCATGTGACTAAGAATAGTCATAGCATTATATCTACATATATCTTCATTAGTAAGAACGAATCCAATGGTAGAGAGGTGTACAACTTGTACACCTCTATCAACCAATTTGCTATTTACATTATCGAAGTTTATGTCCATTACTTTAATGTATTATTCGTTATATAAGTTATATAAGACTGAAACTTCAAGTTTATTTTATTGTTAAAACTAGATATTTTATCTTCTTTACTAAGATTGTTATTAAATACTATCTCTATTATAGACTTCTCCACTGATGGCATCCAATCCTTTTTCATATTATCACTAACCTTAACTCCATTAATCTTGTACAATGACAAGCTAGAGAATACAGTATAAAATTCAGCATTAACTATATTATGGATATTAGCTAGTATATTATCTTTGTTAGTTTGAACGTGGTTGTTAATAACAGTATTAGTAACGAATATTGTTAATCTCATTGCAGAAGCGAACATAGCATCGTCTATTGCAGTCTTACATTTGTCTTTATCTTTATCTATAATATTCTTTGTAATATCTGTGATAAAGGTCGAGACTTGTAATAATGATTTAGATACTTCATCAAGAGTATCACTAATAGAACTAACAAACTTTTCGCTTTCAGTCTTTTTCTTATTATCCAACCATTTATATAACAGTAGGAAAATAGAAATTGTTATCAGGGAACTTAATCCTTGATTAAGAGCAGATTCGATAATTTCCTTCATCCCTATCTATGATTAAAGGGATTACTACTAATATTAAATACTAATAGCAACCCCTTTATTTAAACTATTACGAGTTATTCTTTAAGCCTTGCTTTAAACTCCTGCCGCAGCCGCAGCCGGAGTATTGATAGAAGCCAAGATTGTGTCAAGAGTAGCAATTTGTGCAGCTCCTGTCGGAATAGCTAGATGAATTATAGTCTTAACATTTTCGGTGCTACCACTACGAAGGTCACGGTGTGGATAGAAGGTCAGAGTATATACTGTCCAACCATCAGCATTAGAAAACTCTGGAAGAGTATATAACTTACGAGCATCGTTACTAGTAGAGTTAATACCTTCTGCACCAATACAACGAATTTGTAACTCTTTAAGAGCAGCATCATCATTAATCGGTTTCATAGCTTTAGTAGTAGTAATAGTAGCTCCGAACATTGAATCGCCTGCAATCAAGTTCCATGCTTCATAGTCAATACCAGTTACAGTAATCTTAGCAACAGAAACAGTAGCAGTGAATCCTTCATTTTTACCAAGAGATTTAAGTTGGTCACCTAATTTCTTAGCAATAATAGCGGCAGTATCGCCTTCACGAGCACGCTCACTAGCTGACCACTTATAACGTTCATTAAGAACAGTATGAGCTTTAGCCATAGTTAACGTATAGTCCTTTCCTACTACGGGGGTAGGAACAGTAACTTCCGCACTGAATTTAGTTCCGGCAGTATAGACACTCTTAACATAAGAGAAACGTCTAGTATCAATATTAGATACAATATTGGCATACTTGCTCTTATTAGCAAATGCTCCACCACCAACAAATAAGGTAAACATCGGAATGTTCTTAGTAAGAGCTTTCGAGATGATTGCACCTTCATGGTCGTAAAGAGCAACAGCACCTTCTGCAATACCAGTAGCATTAACAGCTGCAAGAGTAGCGGGAGTAGTAGCCAGTGCAACATTACCTGCAAATAACAGTCTTTCCATTTTATTCTAATTTAGATAATTCGTTTGAAACTTTCTCATAACTATTATTATTAGAGATAGCATTAAAGGTATTAACAGCCCTCTTAATAACTTCGTGCATAGCAACATCTGATAGTTCATTCGTAGTATTAGTTGCAATACTAATTAGAGTAGGATACTTAATATAATTAACTAAGAACCTATCTATTTCAAATGTTGCAATTACTTCAATATTAGATTCAGTCTTATAACATATAGGACTTATAACAATAGACTTTGAATGATAATCGTTCATCGTTTCACTCACTAAGTCTAAGTCTATCAATCTACAACGATAAGACTTATCCCCCTTAAAGGAGTAAACAGATGTATAGAACATGGGTGTTGGATAGTCGTTCAACTCTATCTTATAACCAGTACCAAACATTATATCTCCTTGTTCAGCTTCAATCTTAATACTAGTATGAAGAGGACTAAGTTCTGTTAATCTTATAACGTTATCAGAGATACCATCGAGTTCACGATTACCTTTACGAGAGAAAACATCTTTTACATATTCGATAGTCTCTAAATTGATTATTTCGTCTACCTGTTCGGGAAGTATTGCTCGCACAGTTTTCATGCCCATTTGTTGAGCTAGAAGCATGAACTCGTTATGTATCTCTGCTACTTTCATAATAACCAGTTATTATAATTTAAGTTTAGTTTCAAGTGCTCTTTTGTAGTCAGCATTTTCAGGATTACTGAAATAAGCTAATGCTTCTTTCATGTTAGCTCCAATGAATCCGCCTTCGGGAGTTAGAACAGTTTGGTTAACTTCCGAACGAACTAGTTCTCCTCTAGCGATAGCTTCTTCAATAAACGCTTGAAGTTCAACTTGTGAATTGTTAAACAGTTTGTTGAATTTCTCCGGCTCTTTAATTGCGAACTCGTCAAGAATCTTTTCTTGAATTGTACGGTCAAGTAACAAGTTAGACAATACATCTTGTTTGTTGCTTGCACAATAGCATACAAAGATAGCTTTGAACTTAGCATCATTATCAATAGCATCAAGATAATTACGTCTTGCTTTGTTAGCCTGAATACGACTACGTTTCAAACGATTAGCTTCACGTTGTTCATCTTTTATATAGAACTTGATTCGAGAATCAAAACTAATAACAGATACGTCTTTAGCTACAATCGGATATAATAGGCAATGACGATATGCAAGATAATCATCTACTTTAATAGGATGTCCATATTTATAACGAGTAGATTCAAGAGCATTAATCTTATTGACATATCTAGCAATAGCATCTTTCAACTGTTTAGGATTAGACTTTTCAGCATTATCGTATTCTTCTACGATAGCTGTTTCATCTATCTTATAATCCAGATAATCTCTTTTCTTTCTCCATTGGAACGAACAGTTAAGTTTCTTTCCGTCACCATCAACTGGAATAGATATACTATTAAACCAACGTTGAACTCTAGTAACATACTCTTGTGCGTTAGGAGAACAACCAATAAGAGAAGGCATATAAGCTGCCATTTCTTCATAGTTGCTAGTCAAGACTCTAGCTGAATTAATACTACCACCAATACTATCATGACGTTCAGCAATGTATCTAGCATTAACTTGACGATAAACAGAATTAATAGTAATATCAGTAGCAAGAGCTATTACAATATATCTTTCTTCAAGAAAGTCTTTGTCTAAACCATCTTCTTCTTTAAGAATTTGTTCATAGGTTTGTTTAGGAGCTTCGGGAGTTTTAGCCTGCGAAATACTTGCAGGCTGTGGATTTGGATTAGCTAGACTACTACCGAATGTACCGGTTTTTGGTGTTTGTCCTTCCATTATAATTTAGTTTAATTGTTTAACTTTAGAGTACACACTCCAACATGAACATCTTCTCTTGTCTGTCAACTTGCAGACCACGAGACATCTTAACTTCATATTGAGATTTATCAATATCCGTAGATATAGAATTACTAGGAACAGAACCCCAAGACGGTGGAATAGGAGTAAGACCTTTCAATACACCAACAAGGTAAGACTGACCTTTCATACGTACCATACGGACATTACGATTTCCGTTATATACAGAATTGTCAATGAACATCAGTTTGTGAGATGTCATAGGCAAACCAGTACGAGGATGAATAAGTCCATTAGCTTTTGCTGTTTCAGCAATAGGAGATTTATCCAAGAATGGAAGATGAACACAAGTAACAGTATGTCCGTCAATAGTCTTATATTTACGGAAATATTTACCATAAGTAAGACCACCACCTTCTTCACCAATCATCTTTTCTCCAAGCGGAGTAATGAATCCTTCTGTCTTAACATCTTCACGAATAGCCATGTCGAAATCTTCGATACCACCTCTACCTGCGTAGAGAGTAATCTCCATAGAACCAGTATCAGTATCTTTATCAACTACATCACCAATAGTTCTTTTTAACTTGCTAAGAGGCAAGTATTCGCCATAAGTATCGTAGTTTGATTCTTCTAGGATTTCAAACATTCCGGCAGTTTCAGGAATAGGTTGGTCATTATCCCAATCCTTCATATCAATAGTACCATTAACAGTACGATTGTAACGAGATGTCCATAAGTCAATCTCATTAGAGATACGCATCTGAACATCGAACTGACGCATTTCTTCATTAATCCAACGAGTATCAGTACCACCGCCTTTTGTCTTGAAAGCATAACTAACAATAACATTACTAATGTTACCTGCAATTTCCTTGCTATAACGTTTGAATCCTAACTGGGATTTCATAACACCAGGACCCATAACATTAGTTTTGTTACCCTTAGAATAAGATTCAGGAATAGACGGAGCTAACATACACCAATACTTACCTTTCTCAAAGTTAGCTGGGTCAATATAAGCACTCTTATCTGGATTCTTTAGCTGCAAAGAATACAGATGTCCACCATGATTACCTGCACCGTGGTCACGCATTACACGAACAGCTGTCTTACCATCAGGAGCAAGCAAACCATACTGTTCAATAATAAGACCAGTAGCAAACTCAACTTTAATAGGTTTACCACCAATACCAGGAGTAGTATCACCAGTGTCAGCCCAAACAATGTAATCATTGAATCTCTGACGACCCATTGTCTTCCAAGTCCACTCAACAGTAGTAATGTCACGAACACCAGCAGCACCTTGTCCTTCGGTAAGGAAAGTTAGCGGGAATCGGTCATCTTCCATACCATAAGTGTAAGTCAGGAAGTTGTTGATTTCCTCCGGTTTTTGAATCATTAAGGCAGCAAGAGATTGTTCATTAGAATAACCTCTGTCATCATATCTACCTCTTTCGACTTCTCTTAATCTGTACATATTAGTTTTAATTTAGTTAGTTCAAGACTAGTTGGTCATTATCAACTGTCTTAGAATTATTACCTTTACTATTGATAATAACAGTCCTTTTACCAGTAGTTTGCGCTGCGGCAGTTCTAATAGATAGAACTTTTTGTTTATTAACAGCCATACCAACAAGACTAGCATAATCGCCACCAGTAAACCTTAGAAATGCTTTAAGTAAATCATCCTGCATACGAGCATCAGAATCAACTTTAGCTTCGTCTAACATATAGGCTGTATTACCTTCACTATCAACAGGAGTAGACACATACTTCAAGAAGTCTCTGCGACTAAGCATTACTTTCTTTCCGTCTTTGTTACATTGGATTTGTTCAGGAATACTATAACCTAATAGTTCGCCTTTGCTAATAGTCTTTTCTACATTATCCCAATATGCTTTTTCTTCGGCAGCAGCAGCAGCTTCTTTAGCTTCTACTTGTGCTTTCTGTTCAGCAAGTCGAGATTCATATATGCTATCAACAGCTTCTTTAGATTCAACGGCAGTATCATAAAGAATACCAGCGTTCTTACAATAGTCAATAAATTTGTTTACGTCTCCTTTCTTACCACTAAGTTTCCATTCTTCACGAATAAAAGTAGCTTGTTGTTCTTCGTTATCTTTACTAACAGTAATCTGACTTCTATCAGGTATTTCTACGAAGTCGTCAAGACTACCATTGAGTTTAAGATGATTAATAACTTGTTCTACTTGAGGATAAGTTTCAAATAAGTTATTAATAGCAGCAGCTTGAGCTTCCTTAACTCTACTCTGAACTACTGTTTCAACATAAGCAGCAATACCTTCTTCATTATCATCGAATACGATAGGATTACCGTTTTCATCTTTAAAGTCAGAACCGAAACGAGTTTGTAATTGGTTAAGAACACTTGGTTCAGAACCATTTTGAGCGATAAGTTCAGCAAGTTCAGTAGCGGTACGGAATACAGTTCCGTCAGCAGCAATAGCATTACCTTCGGCATCAATAGTATAATCCACACCGTCTACATTAACGGTGTCACCTTCTGATAACTGAACTTCCCCCATAGAAGAGGTTTGTTGCTGATTATCCCCTTGACCTTGCTGACCTTGCTGACCTTGATTTCCAGTATTACCATTACCGTTATCAGTATCAATATTAGTATCAGTATCAGGATTACCATTACCATTACCATTACCTTGTTGACCTTGTTGACCTTGTTGTCCAGCACCTTGTTGTCCCTGTCCGGTAGTATTACCGTTATTACCAGAGCCAGCACCTTGACCTGCACCACCAACAGTAGATATATCATCTATTTTGGCAGTACTTAAATCGAGAGAATCATTATTATTAAAAGTTGGCATAATAAATATGTTTTAATTATTACTTTCAAGTCCAAATGTAGTTTAATAATATGAGAAACACAACTCTTGCTAGTTTGAATACCTTGTTATTAGGTTTAGAAAAGCTCGTATTTGAATTTAAGTAATATAAGAGTTGAATAGTATCGGCTAAAACGAACGTTCAATATAGGGCAAAATAATAAGCCATTTTAAGGCTTGCTACGGCATTTTAATGCTTTCTAATACAGTTCATCTCTTTAAGGGGGAAAATGCAATAGAGACAAAAGAAATGCGGTCTACGTCAATCTTACGGGTACGAAAAACCCTACGGAAGCATCCGTAGGGCACGTCTGAATCATAGAGAAAGGTATATAGCTAATTACGACTTAGTGTTCACTTCTTACTAGAACTACTACTAGACTTTGGTTTATCATATTTGTTCTTATTCTCTTTAGCTATCTTTAGTTGATTATCTCTATCTAATGCAGCATTAATCATATCCAAGTCTTTGGCTCGTTTCTTCTCATTGAGTTCAGCTTGTTTTAAAGATAATTCGGCAGAGTTATCTTGTAGTACAGTTTGTGCAGGCTGATTAGCTAGAGCAGCCATTGCAGCTTCCGTATCCATTCCTTTAGCAAGAAGGTCATAATAACCTTTGATTTCAGCAAGTCTAGCATCTTGTTCACCTTTTGCAGCTATCTGTTCAAGAACAGCTTTATTCTTAGCATCTTCTAACTGTTGGTCTAGTTGACGAAGAGATTCTTCGTTTTTCTGACGAATCTCTTGATAACGATTAATAGCTAGTTTAAGACTAGATATATTCCCTGAAGTAATAGCTGCAACAGCTGACATTAAATCTCCATTCTGACTAGCATTGAAAGCCCACTCTTTGAGTTGCTCGAACTTCTCTGTTTCTCTATCAGAGTTCTTAGCTTTAACTACATACTGTCCAAGAGTATGATTCTCTACATTAAGAGAAATATATTGCTTTCTGTCTGACTTGTCATAATAGGAAGTATCTAACCCGTCAATCCAAGCTAGCTTAGAATTATTTAAGTCTACGATATATTCATCTTCACGGAACTTATCAAACATATAATTGATAATAACAGTTCCCATTGAACCACGAATAATTGCTTCTTCCGTAGTACCTTTACCAGCACTAGTAGCTATTTGTCCATAACGTTGTGGTGTCATATCTACCATTTCACGTGCACTGGCTTTAATAGATTCAATAAGATTAGATATTTCAGTAATATAACCAGAGATATTAGCATCGAGCATTTTAATAGATTGCGCTTTAGTGCTATTAATATCTTCTGCATCATCGTATGGAAATATACCTTCGGCAGCTATATTATATATAGCTTCTTCTGCATCTTCTCCAAATAGCGACTTAGCTGCAACAAGAATAAACATCTTATTCTTAGCTATCATCATTTCTCTATGATAAGAGAATATATTAATCAGTATTTGGAAAGGAGTAAGTATTTCTACAATAGAGAACTTTCCCATTTGAGGAAGAACTTCTTGAAGTCCACAATATTGCAATCTAGCATCATCGTCTATTTGGAAAGGAATAGGTTTAGCACCACCTGGATATATACCGAAACGTTGTCCTCCAATACGATAGCCTTCATATATCTGTGGTTTATATACAACAGATATTTCAATATGACCTAGTTCAGGATTAAACTCAAAGTCATCAGGAACAATCATTTCATCAACTAAACCTACTTCGTTAATATACTTTAGTATCTTAACTTGGGCATATCCTCTCCAATTAACATGCCATACTTCTAACAATTCTCCGTTCTTTAATCTTAAATCATAACCTTCTGACGGAAATATCTCACCAGTATCTTCTTTATAGTTCTTACACTTTTCAGGAAAATAATAAGTATAAGAATTAAGACTAAGAGTACGAGTAGCTCCAACAGTACTAGGATTATAATACTTAGTTATAAATTCTAGTTGTTCCTCTGTTAATTCATCAGAGAATTGGTCTATTACCTGATTGTAACTCATTAACATTCTACGAGCTACAATATCATATTTAGATACCATTTGTTCTCCATTAGGAACAGGATACATATCAGTAGTAGGAACATATTCTTTAATTAGTTTCTTACCACGAACAGTATGGAAACTATAAACTTCCCCCGTAGTGATATAGTTGAAATACTCAACCGGAATTATTGTCTCATTGTTAAGAACATCATCAATAACTTCTAATAGTTGTTGTGCTTGTGCACTTATCTCATCTATATAATTATCAATAAAATTCTTTTCAAACTCTTCTGCATCACCTGCAAGTTGTGCTGGGTCAACATCTTGTATTGGTTGCCCTTGAGCTTCTAGTTGAGCATTTTCAGCTTGTTGCTGTTGTACTCTCTTTTGAACTTCTTGTTGAAACGCTATCATAGCTCTCTTAACTATATCTTCCCGAATAGCTGCATCGCGAGCCATAATAATTTCAGGATTATTAGCACCAACAATAAATTCATGTTGAGACTTAACATATTCTGATAAATAACGACGAACTACATCATTAATAATATCAAGATTTCTTAGAGTTGCTGGAAATCTCTTAAAGTTCTCCTTAGTAGCATTGTAAGGATTAAGTGTCTTACGATAAAACTCGTCAGGCATTTCTCCATGAAGTATTTCAAGAAGTTGTTCAGTCTTAGTTCTATCATTACAAGCCAGTCCGGCAGCAATACAATAATCTATTGTTCTGCCTGCCCAATACTCATCCTTTTCAGAATTAGGGATACGCTGTTTAGGCATATCCCCAAGTCTAACATTTAGCTTTGCATCAATCATAATAATTCGCTTAGTTTAATAAGTATATTAATGTACCAATCAATAGCACCCGTAGCTATTACTATAATAAGCATTAACACGAATCCTATCATTCCACCAAGCAATGTAGCTAAAATATCCAAGAAATCAAACTTGTTCCCGTACATTTTATCTTTAAACTCCATGCCTACGGCAAGACCTACTACTAACATTATTCCTAGCAATCCACATGGAATTGCATAGAGGAAATGTTTTAACCTGTTACTTTCTGTTAACCAACTCATAATTAATAACGTTTACGATTCCAAAAATTTTCTTTTTCTGTTTGAACTCTTTGTCTATGTTCAAGTTGCTTTTTAGCAAACTTATCGTTAGCTGCCCATTCAATACCTCTAACAATCATTTCTGATACACGGTCAAAGTTACCAGTATTAGACCATTTCTTTAACTCTAGTACCGACTGATAATCATATATAGTATGAAGAACAAGCATGTCACGTCCGTCTTCAAACTTCCCTATGGGGGAATACAACATTTCCTTCAACATACGCAGACCGTCAAGTTTCACTGTCTCACTACTAATATCATAACCAATAGTATTAACTTTCTTACTATTAATATTAGTGTCCCAAAGATGAACAGGATGATAACCTAGATACTTAACAGCTTTCCACTTCTTAAAATTACTTACTGTTTCACCACGATTGATTTCAACATTAGTTGTACCAAGACAATTATAAGTAACTGCAAAGTAATAACATATTCTGTCTGCCTTTTCTAGTTCATCAGGACGACCATAATACACAGCACATAGTCTAGGACGATAACCATTATATATACAGGGATTCATCCATACTTTAATACTATTATGAGAATGTTTGTTAGTAAGCTCTTTCTTATCTTTATCAATACCAACAGGGTCATAACTAATACTATATATCCCTGGAGGAGTACCTTTAGTTAACTGACCAGTTTTCTTATCTATATATTCAACTTTAATAGGATTAAACCATTTACGAATACAACCTTCGGGGTCTTCATTAGAATGACGAGGAACATTCTTAATATAATCAAAGAAGTCTTTTCTATATACACCGCCAGTTGCAGCAATACGTTCATTAGGAATAAACTCAAAGTTATCAGAATCATATTCTACAAACTTACCGTCTATATAGAAATTATACTTATTAGACATCTTTAGCTCTTGTTCCCATTCATCTAGTATCTCACTACTAAATATATTCTCACTTACAGAACTAAATGATTCACTAGGCATATTAGCATATTGTCCACAATAACTAATAAACTTAGCAAATGATTTACTTTTAGCTTTTTCAATAGCACGTTCTTCTTCGGCTATCTGAAAACCTAAAGCTATATCAGAATTACCGTCATCATCAAGAGATGTAAGAGTAGCAATCTGATTATCATCACCAATCTTATAACCTTCAAGTCCCCAACAATAAGGTTTAAAATAACCACATACTTCCGGTCTACTATCTTTATCCCATACATTTTCAAATGCCATAAAGTTTCTACCTCTAGGGTCATAGAAGTTCTGTTCAAATGTAACCCAACCAGCATTAGCTTTACCAGCAGTACCCCAAGCATTAAGAAAACCAGTAGTAACAGAACCTGTCTTTAGTGTAGGTTCAGTAACATCCATAAAATCATCAAAGTTTTCAAACTCTGACATTTCCTCACACTTAATTTCTCCGGCATCTTTACCAACAGCGGCAGAAGGATTATTCTTAGTAGATACAGATATACAAGCACTATTCCAACTGTTATCATCAATAATTGCTGTACTAGGGTCTTTATAACCTAATATAAAATCACTAGCATCAATCTTAGCTATACCTCTTACAAATGGTGTATTAGATTCATAGAAGATAATCTGTTTCTTCATAAAATCTGATAAACCACCAGACTGAACTAAGAACTTGTTATCACTGGCTGCATGAATAACAGCACGATTAGGAGTAAGATTAATAAAGTTTGCAGAACCAATAGCTTCCATATAACTAAATCCACCACGACGAGTTTTATCATTTATAAGGAATAAACCATTATCTCGACAGAACTGTTTAATCAAGAAGTACCACCATTGACAATCTATGAATCGTGGAAATCCTCTTATCTTACGTCCAGTAACTTTACCTTCTTCAACACGAAGTGTTTTAGTATCTAGTTTAAGAATACGTCCATAATTAATAAAGTTATAATGTTCACCAGTAATATAAACCTCTTCTATCTCACCAGTTCTAGTATCCATAAGACAAGGAGCTTTAAAACCTACAAGTCTACGAAGAGTTTCTTGTTTACGAAAGTTAGTATAAGGCATACTATCTACTGCAAACTTAGTATAAACCCCATCTTTCTCATAAGCAATAGCAGCAGGACGAAGAAGCTCTGTATTAACAAATCTCTTATTTGGGTCAATATTCATTAAGAATCCTCCGCTTTCTCCTATTAAGAAATGGTCAAATGGGTCTTTATATCCACAGTCTTTAGCATGTTTATACTTCTTTCCTTTATCTTCTTCCATGTAATACATGAAAAATGGATATTCAGACAATTGCATAATCTATATAGTTATTTTAATAATACGACAACAAGAATAGCTAGCACACTTGTACTAGCTATAAATCCATTACGTTGTTTTTTATATCTCTTAGACTTCTTATACTCCTTATTAAGATTGGTAATAGCTTCATTACCTATTAACGTTATCCTTCTTATTTCTTCACGTTGCTTAGATATAACAGAATCCTGCAAGTAGCTATCTTGAACTTTTAATTCATATAACTTCTTGTAGGATTCGTATTGGTTTTTGTACTCTTCTGAAAGTATTAACTTAGCATTGGCTATTCTTAATACTTCTTTATTTAAGCTCCGCTTCGCTCCGCTATCCCCCATAAAGGAGCGTGATTGCTGTAAACTATCTACCTTCGTCTAG